>TARA_R110002012_G_scaffold86322_2_pt1 | contig 209265 bp, 177 predicted proteins | sample TARA_R110002012 | Tara Oceans TARA_R110002012 (sample SAMEA4396515) | marine metagenome | biome: Westerlies Biome; feature: [DCM] deep chlorophyll maximum layer (ENVO:01000326); material: water (ENVO:00002006), including particulate matter (ENVO:01000060) such as... | depth 40 m
TTCTGGTGGTGGCAGCAAATGGCTGGATGAATAGTCCGAGAGGTTTTGATTATGTGGATGGAAAATATATCAATATTGATCCCATCGCCGCACTTTTCAATGATGCATGGTTTACCCAGGCGCTGCACATGACATTGGCATCCTTTGCAGCAACTGGTTTTGCAGTAGCTGGGATTCATGCACTTATGCTGATTAAAGGGAAAAACAAAGTTTTTCATTGGAAAGCTTTTCGCATCGCCATTGTATATGGCGGAATTGCGGCCTTGCTCCAACCCATCTCCGGTGATATTTCTGCCAAGGATATTGCAGTGCGACAACCGGCAAAATTGGCTGCTATGGAGGCTCATTTCGAAACTACAAATAGTGCTTCTCTACTAATTGGTGGCATACCCGATGCAGAAAAAAGGGAGGTGAACTACGGAATAAAAATCCCTGGAGCACTGAGCTTTTTGGCACATGGGGATTTTGAGGCAGAAGTGATGGGATTGGATCAGATTCCGGAAGATGAGCAACCGCCAGTGATGATCACTCATTTTGCTTTTCAGATAATGGTAGGCTTGGGCATGCTAATGATGGGATTAAGTATTTTGTATTTTTTTTCTATCTGGAAAAAGAAACACTGGCAAGAAAAACGCTGGTTTCTTTGGCTCTTTGCATGTGCTACACCCTTGGGGTTTTTAGCCGTGGAGGCAGGTTGGACTGTAACAGAATTGGGTAGACAGCCATGGATTATTTATGGCTTTATGAAAACAAAGGATGCATTGACACCGATTCCGGGCATACAGGTGTCCTTTCTGATTTTTACTGCGGTATATGTTTCTCTATCTATGATTGTAGGCTTTCTATTGTTCAGGCAAATTAGAAGTCTGCCTAATATGGAGGGAAATCAATCCTTAGAAAACCAATCTTCCACTATTCATTAAATCCTGAAGATATGCTCTATGTAGTCATCGTTTTCCTGTGTCTTGCGATCCTGATGTATTTACTTCTAGGAGGGGCTGACTTTGGTGCGGGAATAGTGGAATTGATCACTCCTAATGCGGTTCGGTCGAAAGTTCGTACAATAACCTACAGAACTATAGGTCCGATCTGGGAAGCAAATCATATGTGGCTGATCATTGCGATTGTGATTTTGTTTGTAGGTTTTCCACCTATTTACACCATGCTTTCGGTTCACCTACACATCCCCCTTGTGCTGATGCTGTTGGGGATTATCGGTAGAGGAACAGCTTTTATATTTCGCCACTACGATGCTGTGAAGGACGACATGCAGCGGGTGTATAATTTGATTTTTACATATTCCAGTTTTATCACTCCATTTTTCTTGGGAGTAATAGCGGGAGCAATGGTTTCTGGGCAAATAGATCCAAATGCGCCAGATTTCTATAGCGCTTACATAGGATCATGGTTGCATCTATTCAGTATATCCGTAGGAATTTTCACTGTAGCTATCTGTGGTTTTTTGGCCGCAGTGTATCTAATAGGTGAGGTAGAAGATGAAAGTATCAAAGCGTTGTTTATTCAGCGGGCGAAGGTTTTGACTTTTCTTACATTTATTTCAGGAGGTCTGGTATTTCTGGCTGCGGAGATAGATGGGTTGAGCTTGACCAAAGAAAGATTTACAGATTGGGTGAGTTTAGGTTTCTTGATAGTAGCCACTGTTTGTCTATTGGTTCTATGGAGATACCTGCGAAGAGGTCATAAAAACTTATGCCGTCTCTTGGCGGGTTTTCAGATCAGTCTCATTTTGGTCTCATTTGGCTATCACTATTTCCCTGATTTTATCATCGTAAAATCAGGCGAAAACCTAAGCCTTTTCAATTCAGCTGCAATGGGACTTCCAATGGAGACATTGGGTTGGGCACTTCTTCTCGGAAGTTTACTGATTCTGCCTTCTTTGTTTTATCTTATCTACAGTTTTCAGCAAAGGCCATCATCGCTTTAATGTTATTTCTTTATTGATTGAGGATCTTTTCTGCTGTTATGGGTAGATCGTATATACGTTTGCCACATGCATTATAGACCGCATTCGCTATCGCGGCTCCAGTTGGAGGCATAGATACTTCTCCTCCTCCTTCAGCAGCTAATTCTGGCCGGTCGATCATAGCTACTTCTACCTCAGGAATGTCAGAAAATCTGAAAATAGGGTATTTCATCCAATCTGAACTTGTGATCCTATTTCCTTCAAAAGTCACTTCCTCTTTCAGTGTCCAGCTGGCAGCCTGAATCATGCCTCCTTCTATTTGGTTGATGATTCCATCGAGATTGATGATTTCCCCGACATCTACAGCTGCCCACATTTTAAGTAACTTAACTTCACCGGAAGTTTTATTTACACTTAACCTGACTGCGGTGGCAGAATATGCCGACGTGTTTTTGTAACGCGAGAAAGCATAGCCGATTCCTTCGCCTTCCCTCAAATTCACTGAGCTGCACATTTCCTGAATCTTTTTGATTGTGGCGATTGCTCTTTCATCATCCAAATGTGCCATGCGGAATTCCAATGGATCCATTTCTGCTTTTTCAGCTAGTTCATCCATAAATGACTCTATGGAAAATACATTGGTATATGAACCCAAACTCCTTAGAGACGATACCCGCAATGGCCCATCAAAGAAATGCGCATTCACCTGCATCGTTGGGATGTTGTAATAAGGATCTGCATTTCTATGTCCTCCTCCTAAATATCCCCGTCCTTTTAGCTGAGCCGGAGGATTCAAATATCTCGTATTAAGAAGGGTCGCTGGGTCGCTATCAGGTCGCATGCTATGGGAATCTGTCCAGACATCCGATTTCCAGGTTTTGATGGTGCCAGCTTCATCTAGACTTGCCTCTAACTCCATGATCATTGCTGATCCATAGGGATCCCAGCTATGTTCGTTTTGGCGAGACCACTGAACACGAATATGCTTGCCTGGATATGCCAATGCTAGAATTGAAGCATCGGCGGCGGCATCATCAGCAGTGCTGTGCCCAAAACATCCCGCGCCGGGAACAGCTATTACATGGATTTTATTCTCTTCTATTTTAAGCATTCCCGCGATAGCTCTTCTCATGGGATAAATGCCTTGGCTGTGTGACCAAATATGTAGAATCTCACCATCGTACATCGAAATCGCGCAACCCGGACCAATAGAACCGTGTTTTAGGTAGGGCTTAGTATAAGTGGCTTTAAATGTTTTTGAACTGGCAGGAGTAGTAGTTGCATCGCCTTCATTCTTAATATTTTGTGGGTGTTCGGCGATGGATTTCAGATAGAGATAGATATTTTTCTGATCCGGAAATGATGGACTGGCAGACCATTCGGAATGCTCTTTCAAATACCTTTCTGCTTTTACAGCCTGATATTCTTTTTCGGCAATAACTCCTAAAAAACTGCCATTTACCACCGTTTTTATCGCTCCCGCAACTTCTGAGGAAAGTCCACTATCACCTACTTTTGTCAAAGTAGAACCGTATCCCTCCGGGCGTACAACGCGCGCATGTACCATACCCGGGAATCTCAAATCCTGGATGTAAACTTCTTCACCACGAACCATTTTAGAAATGTCGTTTCTTGGAATAGGCTTGCCTACGTACCTATAGCCTGATTTTAACTTTACAGGAACAGGCTTGGTTATTTCCATATCTATTTGCAAACCATCCAGTATTTCGGAAAAATTTAGTGATTGAGTGCCGTTTTTGGTCTTTACAGTTCCATTGTAAAAAATAAGATTCTCAACTCCTGTTTTCAGCTTGGGGCTGGCCAATTCCAACAATTTTTGTCGTGCAGTGGCAGCAGCATAACGTACCGACATGGCGCTATTTGGAATAGAGCTGCTTCCGGCAGTATATCCTTCATCAGGAGTTACTTCTGTCTCTGCTAAGTGAACTTCAATTTGGTTTAGCTCCATGTCTAGCTCTTCCGCAGCCACTTGCCTGATAGCCGTACGTATTCCCTGACCCAGTTCCACTTTTCCGGAAAAAACCATTACGCGGCCGTCCTGCAAAACTTGAAGCCAGGCATTTACCTTATTGGCATTTCTTAGGCTCCCCGGAAGATTACCATCATAATTTACCCTAGCGGCGATTACAGGATCCTGCCCTGGAAAAACGGTACTGAGTAGAGGGAAACCAACGCTGAGATAGCCTATGTTTTTTAGAAATTTTCTTCTGGAGGTTTTAGGAAGTTCGACCATTTCTTATTGACTTTTTGCGCAGCGTTTTACTGCTTTGATCATTCTGCTATGCGCGCTGCAGCGACAGAGATTTCTTTCCAGAGCTTCTTTGATTTCTTCTTCATTAGGATTGGGGTTTTCATTAAGAAGTCCCACTGAAGCCATGATAATACCATTCAGGCAGTAACCACACTGGGCAGCTTGCTCTTGGACAAAAGCTTCCTGAACCATATGAAGCTTCCCATTTTTATCTGCCAAACCTTCCAAGGTAATAATCTCGGAATCATCCACTGATGATACTGGCCTGATGCAACTTGGCTCCGCCTTTCCATCTATCAATACCATACATGCACCGCACTGGGATAAACCGCATCCGAACTTAGGTCCATTCAGTTCCAAATCATTGCGGAGAACATATAGAAGTGGAGTATCTGGTTCAGAATCAACAGCTATTTGGGAACCGTTGATGGATAGGGTGTATTGAGGCATAGGATATTGCTTTGGATTCTAAGATATAAAATTGAAAAGGCAAATGAATAATTTACAACCTTAAAATAGGTTAGAAATACGCAATGGCCAATACAATACCAGAGCGAAAAGGGGCTAAAGACTTTGAGTGGTAACCGAAAATTCTTCTGAAAAGTAAGATAGGAAACATTTCTTCTCACAACCATAAAGCAATTATTGGTGCTTAAGGAATTGCAAATATTAAGCTTAACCGGATTGGTTTTGTATAAGTCTTCTGGATTACAAAGAGAATATTCAGACTATTTATTCTCTCTTTCTTGAATAAGTTGTAAGAGCAATTCAGGCTCATCGGTCGTGATAAAATCAGGTTCTTGATCCAATAGCCAGTTCAAATCTTCAATGGAATTAACCGTCCATGCATTCACCGTCAGCCCAAGATCTTTTGCTTCTTTGATCCATTGAGGATTCTTTTTCAGGAGGTTAATATTGTAATCAAATCCAAAGAATCCGGCTTCTTTAAGTTCTGCCGGAGTTTTGTCTCCATTCAAATATGCAACATTGGCTTCAGGGTCCATTTCCATAGCTTTTAGGCCACCCTCATAACTGAAAGTAATGTAATCCACCCATTTTTCCGCTTTCATTTTCTTTACTGCTAGTACGGACTTTTCTGCTACTTCCTTGCTTCGCGCTATTGATATTTTTGAAGGTTTTATTTCGAAAATTAGCTTTGTTCCCTTTTGCTTTTTACCAGCTTTCAGGTATTCCTCTACCGTAGAGAGCTTCTCGCCATTTTCATGTTTCTTATTCAGGAGTTGCTCATAAGTGGATGTTTCGATTTCCATTCCTTCAAAATCCGCGTCGTGATTAACTACCAAAACTCCATCTGAAGTCATCCACACATCAAACTCAGAACCTTCGCAACCAAGTTTTACAGCTTCTTTCAGGGAAGCAATTGAATTCTGTGGATTGCCCTGTGCTTTCCATGCCCCCCGATGTGCGATCACTTTGTTTTTGTGAAAAGACTTCTGGGCAAATGAAGCAGTACTGGCCACTAGAAAACTGAGAAGTGTGAAAAAAGCGAATCGCATAGCTATGGGTTTTAAATTTACTTACTCTCCAAAAGTAAATAATGAGGACTAATGAACTATCCCGTTTGAAATAATTCATAATAACTTAATGCTGGAAAATGATTGAACTCAGTATTCGAAATTTCTTCTAAATTCCTTTTGTTATTTGAATTTAGAAATTAGAGGATGAAAAAAGCCGATTGAAATATACCTCAAAGGAGCAAAGGAATATTTCATCAAATCAACAATAATATATAGAGATGAAAATCCTGGTAATAGAAGACGAAAAGGAGCTGGCGAGTGATATAGTGAAATATCTGTCTGAGGAAGAATATCGATGTGAGACCGCCAGCGATTTTGCTACGGCCAAAGAAAAGGTGAGTCTTTATCAATATGATTGTATTTTACTTGATCTGATGCTTCCAGGAGGAGATGGATTTGATATACTGGAACATCTAAGAAGCCAGAATAAACAGGATGGGGTGATTATTATTTCGGCCAAAAATACCTTGGAGGACAAAATCAAAGGATTGAATATTGGTGCGGATGATTACTTGGCAAAGCCATTTCACCATTCAGAGTTGGCTGCGAGGGTTCATTCGGTAATTCGCAGAAAGCAATTTGATCCTTCAAACCTGATAATCCAGAATGAATTGAAAATTGATCTGCTCTCCAAAACGGTTCAAATAGAAGGCAACTCCATTCCCTTGACCAAAAAAGAATATGACTTGTTACTTTTTTTCATAGGTAATAAGAATCGGGTTTTATCAAAGAGTGCTTTGGCCGAGCATCTCTCCGGAGATTTAGCGGATATGTTTGATAGCCATGATTTCGTCTATGCACATGTCAAAAACCTAAAGAAAAAGCTTAATGAAGGAGGTTATGGAAATTATTTGAAAACGATGTATGGCACTGGATACAAATGGGCAATATGATCAAGCTGCTCGATAAACCCTTCAAAGCCTTTACCATCTATGCATTGGTTATTTTGCTAGTTAGCATTCCGATCTATTTTTTGGTGGTGGACTGGATATGGGTGACTGAGATAGATGACAATCATGAGATTATCATGGAGCGGATCGAGAACCGATTCGAGCAAGCTCATGTGTCGGGACATGATTTGGAGACGATTCTCCATACTTGGAATACCTTGCAACCAAGCTCGTCTATTACACCAATTACCGAAATCGGTGTGAGTAGGGATAGTATATATGAAGTGACGAAATACAATGAATATGAGTCTGAGTGGGACCGTTTTCGAGGTTTGCAAACGGTGATTTATATTGATAAGAAACCGTATTTACTTAACATCGAAACCAATGTAGAGGAAGCATATGAAACTATTTTTGCCATCGGTCTGGTGACGGTTTTGCTTTACGGAATTCTTGTTTTTGGCTTTATTCGACTCAATAGAAAGATTTCGCAAAGCGTATGGAAGCCATTTGAGAATACCCTGGCTACGCTGAAATCTTTTGACTTGAGTACAGGTAAAGAGGTGACTTTTGAGCCTACAGACATTGAAGAATTTGAGTCACTTAACCGGACTATTGCAAAGCTAATTTCTGAAAATGTAAGCGTTTATAATCAGCAAAAGGCTTTTGTTGCTAATTCTTCCCATGAATTGCAAACTCCCATTGCTCTGCTGAAGTCGAAATTGGAAATGCTTTTTCAGAATGAAAGACTGAGTGTAGATCAATCGGAATTGGTCAATGCCATTCAGATTCCACTAGCCAGACTTACTCGGGTCAATAAGAATTTACTTTTGCTGGCAAGAATAGATACAAGTAATTTCTCGGATGTCTCAGAAATAGATTTTGAGGAGAAAGTGGAGAAAAGCCAAGAGCTGCTTCAGGACTACATAGCAGAAAAAAAACTGCATTTGCAGAAAAATGCAAGAGGTGAATGCATTTTTCAGTGTAGTAAATTTCTCGCAGAAACACTGGTGAATAATTTACTTTCCAATGCGATTAGACACACTTCCGAAAATGGTAAAGTTAGTATTGAATGGGATGAAAGCGGATTTTCATTCAGAAACTCTGGTAAAGAGGCTTTGAATCGGGATCTACTATTCAAACGATTTTCTATTTCCACGACAGAGACTACCAACAGTGGCTTGGGTTTGGCCATCGTGAAGGAGATTTGCAAGCAAAATCGATGGGAAATCAGATACGATTTTTTGGATCACTTCCATATTTTTTCGGTACGCTTCGATAAATTCTAAATGTCTTCTAAATCTCCTGCGACTTTTGGGTAATGCTTGTTTTCAAACCCAAATTTCAAATGGAAAACTCCCTCACGGTTTCATCTATTGGTGTCTTGAATTCTAGAAAAGTCAGTTATAAATTTTAACGGTTTTGGCTGGATTTTCAGTGGAGAAGATAACTAACGGAATCACCATCGTCATCCCTATTTTCAATGAAGAAGAAGGGATTGCTAGGCTTTTGCCTGCATTTGAGGAGTATATGAACTCTTCCAAATTTGACGTGAACTTACTCTTGGTCAACGATGGCTCTACGGATAATAGCTTGATTGAAATAAAGAAACTAGCAGAACTTCATGAGCATGTTGGCTATCTCTCCTTTGATAAAAACGCAGGTCTGAGCGCTGCAATTCGGGCAGGATTCGAAAGATCTACTACTCAATGGGTAGGTTATATTGATGGTGACTTGCAGACAGATCCTATCGATTTTCTCAAGCTGGAAGAAATGATTCCTAGCTACGATCTGGTGACAGGTAGGAGAGAGGGACGTAAGGATAGTACTGTAAAAAAAATGTCATCTACTTTTGCTAACTGGTTTCGGGACTCCATGCTTCATGACGGCGTCAATGACTCAGGATGTCCGTTGAAAATCATGCGGAGATCGGTGGCTATGGAAATGTCTTTTTTCAATGGTATGCATAGATTCTTTCCTGCGCTGGCATTGATTCAAGGTAAAAAAGTGATAGAAATACCTGTGAAACACTTTCCAAGGATCACGGGAAAATCCAAGTTCAATGTGTGGAATCGGCTGTTATCACCACTTCAAGACACCTTGGCGCTAAGATGGATGATGAAGCGGCAGGCAGCTTATAGAATTTCGGAGAATTCCATCGAAAGACATAATGCTGTAATCCATGAATAGTGCGTTGCTTCTTGGAATTGGGTTTCTCGCTCAAGGGCTCTTCTCCGCCCGATTTCTTATCCAATTGATTAAGTCCGAGAAAGCAGGAAAAGTGCTTTCTCCGGTTATTTTCTGGCAACTCAGCTTAATTGCCTCCTTTCTTTTACTGGTTTACGGAACATTTCGTCAGGATATGGTGATCGTCGGTGGACAACTGGTGGGTTATTTCATTTACATCCGTAATCTGAAAATTCAGAATGCCTGGCAACTTTTTCCAAGGTGGATTCGATTGGGTTTTCTTTTCTTGCCAATTCTATTTCTAGGATACTTGGTTTTCCATGCGCATTACGACTTCCGTAGCTTGGTACATAATCCCGAAATCAGTGGCATGCTGCTTACTTGGGGTACACTTGGTCAGGTTATTTTTACTACTCGGTTTGTAGTGCAATGGTATGAATCCGAGCGAAGTAAAGAATCCCAGTTCCCGTTGAGCTTTTGGTACATCAGTTTGGTAGGAGCTGTATTGATAGCTTCTTATGCTATTCTGCGGAGAGACTCCGTATTGTTTATAGGTCAGGCTTTCGGGATTTTGGTTTATGTGAGAAATATCATGATTCAGGACGGAGCTGTCAATGAAGCAAAGCTCAGTTTCTTAGATCGAATTAAAAGCATAAGAATGATCTTGTTGTTGGCTTTCGTGGCAATGGCATTATTTTTCAATTTGGGGGCTTGGTCTGTCACTGAATCCAGCGAAGCACGCTATGCTGAGATAGCCAAAGAAATGGTGCAAACCGGAGATTGGTTGCATCCTCAATTGATGGGTATTTACCATTATCACAAGCCACCTATGACGTATTGGCTGACAGCTTTGAGCTATAAAGTTATGGGGATTTCTCCCTTTTCTGCGAGGTTCTTACTTCAGATTTCTGTACTTCTCCAGATCTGGCTTGTATATAAGATAGCTTTGATTTTCTTTAAGCGATCCAACCCTGCCTTTCTTTCAGCCATGCTCTATGCGTCATTTCCCTCCTTAATTATTGGAAGTAGGGCGTTGACTACAGATACGTTTTTGGCACTTTTCGTTTTGGCTGCATTGTATTTCTGGTTTAATTTTTTGGAAGATAAAAGGCCATTAAATCTACTTATTTGCTATGTTTTTCTGGGAATTGGTTTTTTGACCAAAGGTCCTGTAGTGTTGATAGTGCCTGTTTTAATATGGATTTATCAAAGGCTTGCAATGAAGCAAAAGATGGGCTCACTGAAGATTCACTTGGCCGGAATAGCATTGATGTTTGGAATTGGACTGAGTTGGTTTGTCTTTTTACAGGCAGAAGATGATCGCTTCCTGAATTACTTTCTTTTCAAACACACCATAGATCGCTTTGCGACAGATACCTTTCATCGCGGTCAACCCATTTGGTTTTATGCAGTTGTTTTGCTGGTAACAGCTTTTCCTTGGGTCATTATATTGCTACAAAAGATACCGTTAAAAAGAGCCGACATTGGCAATAAAGGAGCTCTTCTAGTAATGTGGGTGCTTTTACCCTTGATTTTTTTCTCCCTCAGCCAATCCAAACTGGTACTTTATATTTTACCGCTCTACTCAGGCTTGGCAATAGGATCGATTTATTATTGGGAAAGACTTGTTGACTCCAAGCAAAAAATATGGGAAAGGTTGCAGCTAGGTTTTCATGTATTGGTGATGCTTGCCTTGGTTGCTTTGCCATTGATCGATTCGAAGATCACATTGAATTTCAAGTTCTACTTCATTTGGTTTATAACAGCTTCCTTGCTTTCTGCCATGCAAAAGGTTGATATTTTTAGAGTAGATCGAACAGTGATTTCTGCTTTTATATTCACCATGGGCTTGACAGGAATGTCCACTTATTTCATGAGTCAAAATCCGGGTTTGACAAATGATACCCATCGTGTGACGGAATGGATTTCGGAAAATATACCATCAACCAAAGAAGTATTCATCTACAATAAGAGATTGCCCTCAGTGCTATTCAATTCTAATATGAAAGTAATCTCTGTATATGATGGCGATGAGAGTTTAAATAGGGAGACGCAGTTTCAGCAAAATGAGGAATGGAAATCTAATTTGATCAATCTGCAATTAGATTCTACGTGGATATTTCAGAAAGCTGCAGATAGGTCTATTTGGATTTCAAAGGGAAAAAATGAACTTCCAGATCTAAAAGGGAGTGGTAAATGGATAGAATTGCAAACTGTAGATGGATGGAGAATTACCCAATGCCAAAAAGGATATTGAATTAAACTTAAAAATTAGCTTAGAGATTGGTTCATAAATAATTAGTACGTTTTTAAAAGCTATTTAGTGGGTAAAATGAACTTCCAAAATCAATAGATTAAAGATATGGGAACTGACAAGTTTGATGATTATCTGGCAGTGCATTATGTACAGCGAAGCAATTGGCTGAGAGCTGCAGTATTAGGAGCGAATGATGGGATTTTATCGACCTCAAGTTTGGCTATCGGAGTGGCTGCCGCATCAGACCTCAGAGATCCTATCATTCTGGCCACTATAGCAGGACTTGTGGCGGGAGCATTGTCAATGGCAGCTGGAGAATATGTAAGTGTAAGTTCTCAAACTGATGTAGAAAAAGCCGATATAGAGCGAGAAAAAGAGGAACTGAAAGAGATGCCTGAAATTGAACTTCTGAGACTGGCATCCATCTATGAAGAGCGTGGGCTGAGTAAAGAAACAGCAAAGCTTGTAGCATTAGAACTCACCGAAAATGATGCTTTGGCAGCACATATTAGAGATGAGTTAGGCCTTAATGAAGTGTCTCAAGCTCACCCGATTCAAGCTGCGATAGCCTCTGGAGCATCATTCACAGTAGGAGGAATGCTTCCGCTGTTAGTGGCTTTATTCATGCCTATTGAACAAATGGAAATCTATCTCTACTGTTCTGCAATATTGTTTTTAGCAATTCTGGGAGCCGTCTCCGCTAGAACTGGCGGTTCGCCAGTACTCAGGCCTGTCCTTAGAATTACTTTCTGGGGAACTGTGGCGATGGGCATCACTGCATTGATTGGTTATCTATTCGGAGTAAATCTCGGATAAGATGCGAACCTATTAACATCTGCCTTTCCTAGTAAGTACGTAATCATTGTAATAATCACCTTAATATTAAACTAACCTAATAAAACGTATGTCTGAGAAAATATCAAGAATGGAATTTCTTAAATCCATGGGATTTAAAGGCGCATCGCTTTTAGCAATTTACTGCGGAGCTTCGGCAATTTCCTCCTGTATCAATGAAGCCGGAGATCCTGCGGATGGTCCTGCAGGCATAGATTTCACCCTAGATCTAAATGACCCCGCCAATGCGAATTTACTCAGTGCCGGAGGCTATTTAATTGTGAACAAAATTGTAATTGCCAGAGTGTCTGCAGATGCTTTTGCAGCTGTGACACAAGTATGTTCACACGAAAACAAGTCCAAAGTTGTGTTTAGAGATGATGAATTCTACTGTACGGAACATGGAGCTAGATACACGCTTGATGGCAAAGGACTTAATTCTGAGGGTAAAAAAGGGATCAAATCTTTTAACACGGAATTTTCTGGAACTTCCCTTCATGTTTTTGCTTAATTCTTTAAGAAACTGACATGAACGGACTAATGAAAAAAGCAACCTTGTTCATTCTGCTTTTGTGGACTCATGCTTCTTATGCACAGGATGATTTGCTGAAGATGCTAAATCAGGAGCTGCCAGAGGAAACGATTTACACCCAAGCAACCTTCAAGGCAACCCGCCTGATCAATGGGCAAACGATGGAGACAATTTCCAAAAACCATTTGAACTTTTGGATTTCCCATCGCTTTGGATCTGTGAACTCTGGTTTTATTTCCAATTTCTTTGGATTGGATGAAGCTAGAATTCGATTGGGATTAGAGTATGGAATCACCGATAGATTACTGGTAGGAGTGGGTAGGAGCTCAGAGGAGAAAACTTATGACTTCTATACAAAATACAAGGTCCTAAGACAGTCCAACGATTTTCCTTTCACTCTTTCAGCTTACGGAAGTATGGCTGTAAATACCATGGCTACTGGCTATGTCATGAACTCGGAAAGCCAGATGAAATTTTATTCCAACGCAGAAAGGCTTACCTACACCAGCCAATTATTAATAGGTAGGAAATTCAGCGAGAAAATCTCTATGCAATTGGTTCCGACGTTCATCCACATCAATAAAGTGGAAAATCCATATATGGCCAATAACCTTTTTTCACTGGGTATGGGTGGAAGGTATAAAGTAAGTAATAGAGTGACCTTATCTGCTGAATACTATTATAATTTCCTGGATAGAGATGTCTATCAATTGGAGACAGGGACACCATATCCATATCATAATTCACTTTCTCTGGGAGTGGATATAGATACAGGAGGGCACGTTTTCCAATTACATTTTACCAATGCAAGAGGTATGGTTGAGCGTCATTTCATCGCATTGAATACCGGGACTTGGGAAAATGCAGATATTTTTTACGGATTTAACATCGCCAGAACATTCAGTTTAGGACGGGACAACAAAAGGAATTCAAAATAATATCTCATGAAAAAATTATCATTACTATTCCTACTATCCTGTTTTGGCCAAGGTCTATTTGCGCAGAACTTATTTTCTACGACCACAGGAAAAGTATCATTTTATTCAGATGCACCGCTAGAGGATATACAGGCTGATAATGCAAAATCAGCAGCAATTTTCAATACTGAGACAAATGAAATGGCAGTTCAGATGAAGATCACAGACTTTGAGTTTCCAAATAAATTAATGCAGGAGCATTTCAATGAAAACTATCTGGAGAGTGAAAAGTATCCTACCAGTGTTTTTAAAGGAAAGATCAAAGAGAAAGTTGATCTGACTCAAGCAGGTACATTTAAGGTAACTGCAGATGGCACTTTGTCCATTCATGGCGTTACCCATCAGATTCAAATTCCCGGCACGATCGTGTCCGATGGAAAGCAGCTGAAGCTTGATTTCAAGTTTCCTGTGAAACTGGAAGATTACAAAATTGATATTCCTACAATTGTATTCTCTAAAATCGCCGAAGTAGTGGAGGTGTCAGGAAGTATGTTGCTAGTGAAAAAGTAGACTTGCTCACGTTTTATTGATTGCCGTGGTATGTGTGTACATGCCACGGCAATTTTTTACTAAAGCATGTAATTCTACCCTAACGGAAATCTTATATTAAAAAACACCTTGAGATACTTAAATCCCAAGGTGCTTTGATAATCATATTGACAAGCAAATACTTATTTCTGCTGTTGCAAATAAGTCACCAATGAAGCTAATTCCTCGTAAGAAAGTGCGTTAGCTAAACCGGGTGGCATCATGGAAGTTTCCATCACCTTTCGGGTTTTAATTGTGCTCTTGTCGAGTTTGGTAGCTGTGCCTGTGATATCCTGAATTACTACTTCATCAGCTGTTTCCGCGGTTACGAAGCCCATGTAACTTTTGTCATCGTTGGTGTCAATCAATACCGACGCAAAACCTTGGGAAATGGAAGCATTTGGCTTGAGTATGGATTCTGTGATCTGAGAGCGGTTCATGATCGAGCCTATCTGACCCATAAACGGACCTTTAAGTGGCTGACCTTTCTCAATGCTATGGCATGCCACACAGCCTTGGCTAGTAAATAGAGCTTTCCCTTTTACAGGATCACCTTCGATATCTTTCACCGCGATCATTACATCTTCTATGGAAGAAGCCCCAACCTGTCCTTTTTTACTTTTGATTTTTTCCAAATCAACTTCAGTTTCCTGAATCACCAAGTTTGATTCTTCTACACCTAAATCCTCAATATCCATTCTGTTTCTCTCATTGAGGTCGGCGAAGAACTGTCTTTTCGCAGGGTTTTCCGCTGCACTTCGCTCACCAACCAAGAAATCTTTGATCTTGTCTGATGATTCCCAAGTGATTGCTTTGTAGTAAGGGCCGTGGGTGTCTGGGCGAGTTCCCCACCACCAAGAACCGTCGTAAGGAGCTTCTTTCTTATACAATCTGGATATAGTTCCCAAGATCTCTTCTTTCAACTCCTTATCATCTGTATCGCCATATGCTTTGATAAGGCCATCAACTGCTTTTGGATCATGCATGTAGCGTAAAGTCCAAAGTGCGATTTTGGAATTTTCGGTTCCAATGGCATTTACAGCTGCGTCCACCGCATTAAGTTTTACCAATGATTTCACTGCTACGTGAGGAAGGATGATAGCTGAATTCGGTGTAGCATGTGGACCTTCTGAACCTTTTTCAGGTTGCTTGAACGAATCAGGTACTTTTACTTTCAACAATTCCTCAGCAGCTTCCGGATTTCCAATTCTTCCCAAAGCCACTATAGCTGCAGACTTTACCCGGTCGTTTGGATCACTTACTCCCTCGATGAATGGATCCAATGGAACACCTTGAAGACAGGTTTTGCGATCAGCTAAGGCACGTAAAGCAAATTCCCTGATTTTTTCCTCCTGACTTAGTTTAACCAATTCTCCATTGCCACTTTCACAGGTAGCTTGAGCGTACGTGTAAATACCTGCAACTCTAGCTTCTAGCGGTAAAGTCTTGTCATTTGCAATAGAAAGTGCAGCTGCTCCAGCTTCATTCGGGAAGCGGGCTAGTAGTTCGCGTTGTGCATGAAAACGGGAAACTGAATTACTGGCCTTAAGCAATGCCGTCAATTCTTCCAGAGTAGCGGTATTCAAATCAGGAAATGCTTCAAAAGTCCAGTCTTTCGGCACCACACGCACTACATATCCTTTTTCCTCACTGCCAAAATATCCAGCGCCATCCCAAGCCGCAAGAAACATACGCCCAGATGCATCTACATCGATATCAGTAATCTGGGCAAGCTTAATAAACTCTTCATCCTGTTGCTTAAATCCTGGTCCGTCCATTGTCACACGATGGATATACAATTGACTTCTGCCCCAATCCGCCATCATCGGTACGTGATTGTATTTTGCTGGCCAGCGATCATCATCCATGAAGTAACTACCTGTACCTGATCCTCCTCCTACATCTACAAGAGCTGGAATGATTTCTTCCGTGAAATTTTTGAAAAAGTTAGGATACCCATATTCACCTGATTGTGTATAGTGGATGAAACGAATGTTCCAGCCACCGCCATCATTCGTGTTGCCACGGGTATAGATATTCATAAATGGATCAATAGCCACATCGTAAATGTTTCTAGTGCCATGGATGTATTCTTCCATTTCGGTACCATCCGGACGCACACGTACAATTCCGCCACCAAGCATAGTCATATGTGTTCCATCTCTATCGACAGCATCGGGGAAGCCGAAGTCACCCACAGCGATATAGATCCATCCATCGATCCCCATACGGATGCCATTTGTAGAGTGATCGGTGCCGCGTGAGCGGATTGATTCAGGAGAGGAGATTCCTTCAATCAACATTTTGGCAGGGCCGTCAGCCACGCCATCGTCGTCCTTATCTTCATAGACAACTAAATTCATTCCTTCTGCCACACCTGTTTCTTCAGAGAACTGTGTATGGAGTACAAACACCTGATCTCTCACAGCGATGATGCCACGCGGATTATCCACCTTGACAAACTCAGTATGGGAATCCAGTTCACCGTCATTATTGCTATCGACCAATTTGACGATGGCACCTTTACCTGCTTCCTTTCCTAGGGAACCCATCATATCTACTCCCACGAATACATCTCCGTTAGGAGAAACTGCCAATGCAGCTGGTGAGGGTACGATGTCGGGACCAGCAAAATTAGTCATGATCAGCTCAGTACTGTCTGCACCGTGTTTGGCTGTATCCAAAGGGTATTGTGGGTAATAATTTTTAAGTTCTTCAATATCAGCTTTTCTGGAATCTGGACTGGAACATCCATATGCCATTGCCGCACCAACTAAAGCAAGTATTGGCAGGTAAATTTTAGACATGTTAAAAATATAATTAGAGGGTTATTATATTGGAGATTGCATTTTGCGCTTCCAAATATATCAGGTTCCCTGAGATATGGCCCCCTATAATCAACAGAAGCTCAGTTCTAGTGAATTTTGGCTTATAATAGGGGCTTAGCGGTTTAAAGGATATTCATTTACCCAATTGAATCCACGCTGCATCAGAAAGTAATCTGATTTCATCTTCCTGTTGGTGTTGATATCCATTTCTTTATTACCAAGCGTTACTAGGAATTGATATTGACCGTCATGATTTTCAATGATCTTTAAGAGGTAAGGATCTTCCTGTTTTCCCGTTCGTACAAAATGTATCTCGCCGTCCTCATTAAAATCTTCTATGGTGTAGTAGTGAGAGTTTTTGCCTGAGGTTTTTACACTTAAACTCTTTTGATCGATGATGACATTCGTCCAATACACTCCTGCGCTGTCAGGTAAGTTGTTGTGAGAAAAAGAATAAGCTCCTTCCCATTGATTTGAACTTCTTTTCATCAAGGTCTGAGCCGTAAAATGTCCCACTATCATCATAAGGGGAATCAAAACAGCAAATAGTAATTTTCCCCCGAGCCAGAGTCTATGCTGTGTTTTTGTTTTCCAGTAGGTCCCCGGCGTTTGAAGTTTTGCAGGTTTTTGGAGGATGAAAAAATCCAATAAGACCTTGATTGATGGGGAAAGAATCAAAATGGAAAATAATAGGAGGTGAGATGACATGATTTTCACAGGTACATCAAAACTGAAATTCACCAATACAATATTTGTAGTGACGGCGATTGCCAGTAATGCGCCAAGCACGGCAGTTCTTCGGAAAAGCAATAATATACCTGCGGAAATTTCTGATAGTCCCATAAATATTTTGTAGGTGTCAGAGTAGCCAAAAAATCTCCAGGCTAGACCCATAGGGGAAGATTCCCCAAAGGTCTGCTCAAGGGTGTAGATGCTTGGTCCAGGAAACTGCCCAGCCATAAATTTTGCCACACCATAAGAAATCAGAATCAATCCTACGTGATATCGGGCATAAATCAGAGACCAAGAAAAGAGTTTAGTGATCCAAGGTTTTTTCCTGAAAAGAACTAAAACAAATACAGCTAGAATTAACGCGATAATGGGAAAGCTGATCAGCTCGACATAGTCAAAAGTAGTATCGCCACTGCCGTTATTCTGTGGCTTTATAAAATCTGAATGGCCTAAAACTGATCTTGCAATTAGAAAAGTGAATTCATCTCTTATTGCTACGATATATTTCAAAAGCAAATCACTGAGCAGCGGAATATGAGAAAAAGGATAGGGAAAAGAATAGATTACAATGTAAAAAGCGATCCAGATTTTGATAAAAAGTTTTGGGTTGAATGTCGAATTCATATTAGCCATTTATGGGTTTTATGTGTTTTTAAAAAAAGAAGTAGACTCTACTTCATTTGATTTTCGAAGAGAAAAATACCGTTCTTGTTTGCGATCAGAATATCAGGCTTACCGTCCTTATTCATATCTTCCACTGTTATATTTAAGCCAGCACCCGAGTCGTTATCGATAATGTGTTCGTGAAAATAGGGTTCGGTTCCCGGTGTTATTTTGTAATACAGCAAATATGGAGTATCCGCATCACCGGCATCATTTCCATTATGAGCCAAATAGCGTTTGCCCGTAATCCATTCTTGCTTACCATCATTATCTAGGTCTGCCATTAAAGTAGCGTGGGTCTGGGCCGTAATGTCGCTTATGAGATGTGTAGCAAATGTTTGATCCATCACACTTTCCTGCCACCATATGCCAAGAGCATGCGCAGACGAGCTAAGGATATCATTCTTCGAATCACCGTTAATATCCAAGACCTGCATATGGGAGGCAGCTTCACTGATCTTTATTGGATGAAAGATCCAGTCACCTGATTTCAGATCTGTTTTCCCTTCGAACCAACCTTCTGATATTACAACGTCCTTAATATTGTCGCCATTGATATCGCCAAATCCAAGACCGTGGGAATATCGGTCTGTTCCAGGTACATTTTCTTCTGAAAGTGCAAATCGATTCCATTTTGTTTCCCCTGGCTTTGTGGGAGCCTGAAGCCATATGATTTGTTTCTTTTCGGGATCACCACAAAGGATGTCCAATCTTCCATCTCCATCAATATCAATGAATCCCGGCGATTCATTTGATATTCCCACAGAGTCTGCAATAATATGCTTTTGCCAGTCGCCGCTCTCTGTTTTTGGGTTCTCAAACCAGTAGCCCGGAGTGCCAGGATAATCTATAATTACCACGTCATCCCAACCGTCCAAATTGACATCCATTCCCAGATTTAGAAAGGAATTGCTGTATTCTTTCCTTGGATCAAAAACCTGAGATGGAGATATCTCATGCCTTACCCAATTAGGTGCTTCAAACCAATAATATCCTGCCACAATATCCATCTTCCCATCCTTGTTAAGGTCTGCTGCAGCGACTCCTTCTGAAAGAAAATCCCGTGTTATTACTGTTTTTTTAAAATCAGATTTTTGCTGAGCTTGGCTTTCCACTGGATTTGAAAAAAGGGAAAAAGAAAAAAGGCAAGTGATTGCTATGCCTGGATAGTTAAAAATTTCACACTTCATAATTTTAGATTTATAAGAGATGGTATTAATGTTCAAGAAGAATATTCTCCAACTTCATTTTTAATTCATGACTACCGTGCCCACTGATTTCTTCGAGATATTTCTTGAGTTTCAGGAGCGCTGCGGCAGAAGTTGGATTTTTGAGTTCGCCAAGTTTCTGTACTGTATACTGTAGGATCAGAGGATTGCTGGCTTTTTCAGATAAACTCAGAGCACGATCAGCATTCAGACCAACTAGTGGCTCCATCGCGTACCAAAGCATCAATGGCATATTATGATCATCTAAGTCCTCTGATCTTTGTAATAAATTAGTCATCACTTCCCACCGCTTTTCCGGTTCCAATCGCAGCATTGCTGAAGTCAGATAAAGTCTTACCAAAGCAGAGGTATCATTTTTTGCCATGCTGTAGAAAATTGACAGAGTTTCATCCGAGACTTTTTGATCTTCGACTTCAAGTTGAATAGCCCAGCTTCGAATGTATTCATCGGCATCAGACATTAGCTTGGTTAAGTCACTTTCAGAAAGTGAATGAGTAACATGAAGTGTCCAAAGTGCTCTAAGTCTGTTTGTGGTCTCAGGGTCACTAGTTAAAATTTCCTTGAGCACCTTTTTAGCTTCTGGAGTTGCCCCTAGCTCCTGTAAAATCGTCCTGGCTTGTCTCGCATACCATTCATTTTTGTGAGTTTGATAGTTGGCAAGTTCTGTACTGCTAGATTTGGATAAGTCTACTTTTTCCCAAACATCATCCTTATGTGAAATTTTAAAAATTCTTCCCAAAGACTTGTCATGAACATCAGGATTGGGGCTGTGACATTGGTTTTGATCGTACCAATCAATTGCAAATACAGAGCCGCCGGGGCCATATTTAAAATTGAGCCACTGAGACCAAGAATCATTCATTGCCATGAAATCATTTTGGTGAGTGGCCACGTAACCTGAGCCTTTCCGGTTTAATTGATCTATGTTTAGTCTTGAACCATTGATGTTATTCATGAAAATGTTATTGCGGTATTTCTCGGGCCAGGTATCACCACCCAAATAGATCATTGCACCAGCATGCGCATGTCCACCACCTGCAGACGCTGATCGAAAATTGCCTGCATGTGGTCCACGATCACCCACCCAATGCACATGATCCGCAATGGTTTTGATATCATCATAGGTATATGGGTTAAAATGTTGCCCAGCTTGCCTTTGATATCTGGCACCTTGTATGACATGATACATGTGCGGAATCACACAAACGGTGATGAAAGGATGACCATAGCTGTTGAAATCAATTCCCCAAGGATTGCTGCTTCCTTCGGCAAAAACCTCGAACTCATGACGTGTAGGGTGATAGCGCCAAACTCCCGCGTTTATTTTGGTCCTTTGCGAATCGGGAGCGCCGGGTTTGCCGACATTGGAATGGGTAAAAACTCCATGAGTTCCGTATAGCCAACCATCCGGTCCCCATCGCAAATTGTTCAATACTTCATGTGTATCATCCGTTCCCCAGCCATCCAGAAGTTTCACAGGATCACTAGTAGGTTTGTCTGTTTCAAAATCCGTGGGAATAAATAGGAGGTAAGGTGCTGCTCCTAGCCATACACCGCCCATTCCAACTTCTATTCCGCTAACTAGATTTAGGCCTTCGGCAAAAACCTTTCGGGAGTCCAATGTGCCATCTCCATCTGTGTCTTCGAAAATCAATATGCGATCCTTTCCCTCACCTTCAGGAGCGGGAGTAGGGTAGGTATGACCTTCCACCACCCAGAGTCTTCCTCTATAATCTAAGGTGAAACTTATAGGTCTGATGATATCCGGCTCTGATGCGGCAAGAGTTATCTCAAAACCTTCTGGTGGAGTCATGGCTTTTGCCGCTTCCATCCCTGAAAGACCAGAATTTAGCACTGGATCCAATGGAGGTAAAATGATAATGTCTTCAGGCTTTAATTCATTAGAGAAGGATGGTCGAGTCGGATAGAACCTGAAGTCATCAAAGTTGATATGAGCCCAGGTGTCATGTCCTACGTAAGGAATTTCAGAGATACCGGTTTCATTGTCAATGATTCGGATAAAAATAGGTTGCTCCAAATAGTTAGTTAAATCGACTACCACTGGCTGAAGTGTAGCACGACCTTGACCAGTAGATCTATAAATAACTTCATCGGATTCTGCTAATACCAATTCCACCCGGGTATCTGCCAATGCGCCTCCGGAAACCAAAAAGCTTGCAAATGGCTGAGTTACCGGGAATGATACGGAAGTGAGGGTTCCTGTCTGTTTGTAATTCTTTGTGCCTCCGCTACTCAGGAAGTTTTTTCCTTCAAAATTTATATTATCCTCCTCCCCATGAACAGGAGAGGGATCAGTATTAAATATTGGGTTTATAAAAGCATCACCAGTCGCTTTCCAATCCTGAAGAGTGCCGCTTTCGAAACCTAGATTAAGTGGTTTTCCACCATTATGGGGGATAGTTCCTTTTATTTTGACTACAGGTTCGTCTTCCTTGATGAGTTCAAATTTCCCAACCATTCCCGCTGCTCTATGTCCGGGAATCGAGCAATAATAGGTGTCATCACTGGTAGCGACGAAGGTGATGCTAGTTGAAGAGCCTTCGTCAAGAATAGTTTCGCTCTTGATGCCTAGCTTTTCCATGGCGACATCGTGTGTCATGATTTCACCGTTCGTTATAGTAATGGTTACACGATCACCTTTTTTTGCTTTTAGGGTTGGGTTTCTGGTTCCATCTGGAGCAAAATATCCGAGGATTGTTGCTTGTAATTTAAATTCAATTTCCTCTGCCTGATCCTTTGTGAATGTAGCCTTGGCGGTGGCGGAATAGGAAAGTGCACAGAAAAGCATGCACAATACTGATAGTATCCAGCTTTTGGTCATGTGGTTTGGGTTATTGATAATCGATTGAATTCTAAAATCAATCTATAATCTATTCTTTTTGAGGGAGTTCTTCAATAAAAATATCCTTAAAATATATTTGGGCTTTTCCACCTCCATGAATTTGCAAACCAATCAAGCCGGATTGTGGAATTGAACTGTCTTTTTCTGTATAATCCACAGTTTTATGTCCATTGATAAAAAGTTGGATTCGACCATTCTCGATATGGATTTTATAATCGTTCCATTCATTGACATGAATCCATTCCATCACCTGTGTAGAATCGGGAGCGATTAGCGTAAGGTTTCTTCTCGATTCATCGTACAGACTTGCCCAATATCCTTGGCCCCAGTCAGCCTGATAACCTTCCATTTCATAAGTTGGATCAGAAAGACTTTTGCTGTGAAATTGGACTCCTGAATTAACAAAACCATCGTCTCCGATGAGTTTGATTTTTAAGGTCAAAATGAAATTCTGATAGCTTCGATCGGTTACCAAAAATTCATTGTTTGGAACGGTTTCGGTTAATGAGCCACCTACGATCATTCCATCTTCTACTCGCCAGGTATTTTCTAGATCGCCTTCCCATCTAGTTAGGGTTTTTCCATCAAAAAGAGAAACTGGTTGATTTGCTGAATTATCGCTACAACCTAAAAGTAGTAATGACACCAATATTAAAATCAGCAAAAGGACTTTCATATGCGGATGGTTTAAATTCTATCTATTTCTAAATCACAATGCGTTTTATAATTATGAAATTTCGAATATTTAATGATGAATTCAGAATAGCGCAGATTTATAGAACTGCCATATCCCATTTTTTAATGATCTCCTGAATAAAGTCGGAAACCTTGGTGTTTACTTTTTTGAAATACTCATCAGCCTGTGTTTGATCAAAATTTGGATAACCCTGACCCTCTTCGTATAAACCTATGGAAGAAGGGAAAGGAAATGCTGACCAAGTGCCATTCGCTGGATAGGCTGTGGCCATATCTGCACTGTACCTTTTTCTCTGTACCAGAGTAGAGTCAATTGCTTGGATGTAAGCGGTCTCATTGAGTCCGGCATGTCCTCCGTTTTCGCCAAAAACTTCAAATGTCACATCAGAGGCAAATGACCACCAGTTTATGACTAGTGTCCTCACACCAAGTTCAGATGAGACTTCAGCTGCCACTTGTTGGAGCACGGCAGTTTGTCCTCCTCCATGCCCATTGAGAATGATGATATTCTTAAATCCATTTTTCGCAAGGCCTTTTAAAATCTCCCTTATAAATGGACGATAGGATTCTTCGCTGATTTGAAAAGCTCCAGGAAATGCTGCCATACTTCCTGTCATTCCATAATTGAGCGTAGGGGCAATGAGTGCATTAATATCTCCTGCAATTTCCTTCGCCATGGCTGTTGGGGCAGTGTTATCTGCACCGTTATTTACAACTCCATGAGGTTCCAGAGTGCCGGTGGGCAAAAGCACGGTGTTGATTTTTTCCGGCACATGCTCCGCAAAATCCATCCAGTTAATCCGATCCATCTCTCGCGTAGGCAATTGTTGGGAAAAAAGTGGTAAAGAAGTTAAAAGAACAAGTGTAACCAGAATAAGTGGTTTCATATTTATAAGGAGATATAGACTATTAATTAAGATTCAATTTTCTCTACTGGGACATTAATTTTTTCAAAGCTAAGAATGATCTCAGTTCCTTCATTTGGCGTACTCTGGATGTCGAATTTCCCCTTGTTTTTCTCAGTAAACTGTCTGACGAGTAACAAGCCCAAGCCCGTCCCTTTTTCCTTGTGCGTTCCCTCGGTAGACTTGATCTGCACTAAATTTGAGAAAATTTCTTTCAATTTATTTTTAGGGATACCTATTCCTTCGTCCTTTATATGAAGATTGATCAGCCCATCTTCAGGATTTTCCGAATTCCACAGCTTTATCTGGGAATTTGGATTTGAAAATTTGATGGAATTTTGAAGGCAATTTTGCAGAATAATCCGAAGTTGCTGAGGATCTACCATGACTCGGATATCTTCATTTATCAGTGAAAAATCAATAGAGATTTTTTTGGAAGTCTTCTGGTAGTTTAGATGGTCTACCTCATCTTTTATTATTTCATATAGGTGAGTAGGAATTCTTTTTGTCAGAATTCCATCGAGCTGAGCTTGAGACCATCGAAGGATTTTTCTTAGCATCTCATCGGTATCGGACACTTGCTTGATAAGGAGCCTTCGGGCAGTTTTTTTCTCATCTTCATTGAGCATCCCTTGTTCTTCCAATTCCAAAAGCTCTTTCACTGACTTGATCGGAGCTTTTAGATCATGGGAAAGAATGGAAAATAGTTTGTTCTTCTCATCATTGATAGCTTCAAGCTTTTCATTTTGTATTTGAATTTCGTTTTGCTTTTCAAGAAGCACTTGATTAATTTTTTCTTTTTGCCTGATTACTTTTCCATATAGTATAAACCCAATGATCAGGATTATCAGAACGATTGTAAGAATCAATATGAATTTTTTATTTAACTGAGCATTGCTTTCTGCCAGCTCTTTTTCCTGTAGCAAGTTTTGATTGTCAGCGTCAGCCAAATGGAGCTGGAAGTAGATGATTTCGGCTTTTTTATTTTCATTATACAGGCTGTCCGAATATGCTTTGTAAAGTTTGGAGTGCACTAATGCCAGAGGATATTGATCAAGTTCAGCGTGAATCGTCATCAATGCTTTGGATAATCTTGCTTTGTCCCAGTATCCCCGAGTTTTATTGACGTAATTTTTGGCGAGCTCACCAAGTTGTAATGCATCTGCATAATTTCCTCTGGCGATCTGTATTTCAGCCAATCCAGTATATGCAAATGCTCTTGCCCAATTGCTCAGCTTGCCAGGATAATTTAAAACACGATTATAGTAGTCCTCAGACTCAGTTAGTTTGCCCTCATCAAAATAGATCTTTCCAGCTCTATTTAATGTCATCGTGTAAATCACCCTGTGTTTATGGTCCTTTAGGTATTCCAAAGCTAAATTGATAGAATGATGGGCCTTATCATACTGGCCAAGATCCGACTCTCCTATGCTTCTGTTGAAATAATTTCTACCTACCAAATATGTGTCCCCCAACGCCTTGTTGATTTCAATACAGCGGTTAAAAATTTCAATAGCTCTTTCGAGTTCATTTTGGCTAAGGTATATAAGTCCTCTTCCGTTGAGAGCGTAGCCCAATCCTGATTCATCTTGGGTTTTGTTAAAAATTTCGCTTGCGATAGAGTAATATCTAATGGATTCTACATAGTCGCCTTCTAGGTAATGTAAAGTCCCAAACAGGTTGGAGATTTTTCCAACTTTATTTTCTTGATTAAGAAGCCGTGCAAGAGAGTCGGCTTGAGTTAGATAGGAATAGGCACTATCCCATTCTAAGTATAAATAATATTCACTTTTTTTTATTAGCGAATCTAATATTGCATTCGATTCTACTTTGGTAGAATTGTCTTTAGGAAGCGGGGCGAAAGCCCATAGGAGGGAGATCAATAAAAAAGATTTGGACATTGTGCGACCTCTAGAACTAATTTAGTTAAAACAGGAGGATAATTTACTTGTAATGAATTTATTAAAAAAATAACTGAAAAAACTTTTTGAGAAACCAATCCATAAATGGGTAAAAAACGGATTTTTAAGTCGTCCTATGAAATTTAAGATACCTTATTTTTGTGATGTGAAAAGCTAGAATGTATTTATAAAAAGCAAATAGAATTATTAATAAAGCAGCTAAGTCATTAATTAATAAGTTCTTATATAATTTTATATATTCTCTTATTTATATTAATTCTTCTCTTATTTATAGATTCAAAAACAGGGAAGAATAAGTTTTTAACTGTTTAGAAGGTTTCTTTTTAAGCTTTATCCTCTTCGAATTAGAGAGTTTTTCAACCTGAAAATCGCTCAATATCAGTTATATTTTTGTGGCAAAGACCACATCTTCGGGATATGTAGATTTTTTTTTAACTGTGCTAAATCCAGTTGCTCACCTCACTTCGTAAATCTTTTCAAATCATTAAAACACTTGATCGAATTTCGATTTGTGGTGAAATCTTTTCAAATGAAAACCAAAACCGAATTATTAACCTAAACACTCAGAAGATGAAAAATGAATTAATTAAGCCTCAGGGACTGGTGAAAAATGCTAACCGCAGACAGTTCCTTAAAACAGGCTCACTTTCAGTTGCCGCCGCCGGATTGATTATGGTAGGCTGTAAGGATGTAGAAGATATGGATCCAATGCCGATGCCTGATGGCGTGATGCTAGGATCTGGAGATATTGGAATATTGAATTATGCTTATGCCTTGGAGCAATTGGAAGCAGCATTTTATGCTACTGTTATGCAGGGAAGTTATTTTGCAAATGCAAGTGCTGAAGAGAAAACCATTATGGGGGATTTGGAAAAGCACGAAAGGGCTCACAAAGAATTTTTCAAGGCAGCTTTAGGAGATGCAGCTATTGCTGATCTGGAAGTTGATTTTAGCTCAATTGATTTCAGCAATAGAACTTCTGTCTTGGGTGCTGCAAAGACTTTTGAAGACTTAGGGGTTGCTGCTTATAATGGTGCTGGTCAATTCATTGAAAATGTAGACTATCTAGTAATTGCCGGAAAAATTGTTTCTGTAGAAGCTAGACATGCTGCGGCAATCAGAGATTTGATCAATCCGGGTTCTGCTGATTTTGCAGGAGATGATTTGATCGATGCGAATGGTCTTGAGCGTACGCTGACTTTCTCTCAGGTTTTGACCGCTGCGAGCACGTATGTTACCACACCAATTGATTTCAGTCAATTACCAACATCTTAATAACCACTTTAAACAACACAAGACATGAACTTATTAAAATTGCTAGATAAAATGTGTCCGGATACCAATAGTCCGGAAGAAAAAGATTTGTTTTTCTCCAGAAGAGAGGCTTTCCGCCAGTTTGGAGATATGGGTAAAAAAGTAGCTATGGCTGCTGTGCCACTTGGATTACTTTCTGCACTGCCTAAAGTAGCGAAAGCAGATACTGCAAGCTTAATCGGTGTATTGAATTACGCCTTGACTTTGGAGCATTTGGAATATAGATATTATCAGATGGGTATTGAATCAGGAGTTATTGAAAGTGCTGATTCAGCCATATTTACTAAAATCAGAGACCACGAATTGGCTCACGTTAACTTCTTACAAGAAGTAATTTCCAATGTACTGATGGGTACGCCGGTAGCTGAGCCTGAATTTGATTTTACAGCAGGCGGTAACTTTATGCCATTTGAAGATTATCCTACATTCCTGGCTTTATCCCAAGCTTTTGAGGATACTGGGGTGAGAGCTTACAAAGGCCAAGCTGGTAATGTAATGGAAAGTGACGTGGTATTAACTGCTGCTTTATCAATACATTCTGTAGAAGCTAGACATGCATCTATGGTAAGAAGATTAAGAACGAAAAAAGGACTGGATACAGTGAAAGGTTGGATCACTAACGACTCAAGAGGTTCCCTGCCAGCACCTACACAGGCTATCTACGATGGTGAAGGAAACGTAATGCATGGGGGTGTAAATGTCGTAAACTTAACCGGAATAGATGCTAGTGCAGTGTCCGAAGCATGGGATGAACCACTAAACAAAGATCAGGTGTTAGGAATTGCTTCTCTTTTCCTAGCGTAAGAATTGGTTATTAGTTGGGGTTGAGTGGTTTGATGTCACTTCCATTTGGGAGTGGCATCTTTTTTTTTCTTTAGTTTTAAAATTATTTGTTGGTAATAATATGAGTAAGCTACCAACTGATTTTATATAATGTACATTCTCTTAAGCTCGGATAGTCTTTAAGTTCAGGATGTTCGAAGTCAGCTTCATATTTCATTCCGATTTTTTGCATTACACGGATTGATGCTCCATTCTTTGCAGAGGCTAGAGAATATACTTCATTAATGCCTATTTCTTTAGCAAATTCAAGGCATCTTGCTGCTCCTTCAGTAGTATAACCTTGATTCCAGTATTCTTTTCTGATCCGCCAACCTATATCCACACAAGGGGTGAAGTCTGCTTTGAATGATTTGGTGCCCAAGCCGATCATTCCTAAGAATACCCCACTTTCCAATAAGTCGACAGCGAAATAACAATGCCCGCGATCAGCGTAAAGTCTTTTCATTCTATCCATCAAAGCTTGGGATTCATTCTTCGAAAGTGGGTGCTGGAAAAAAGTCATGGTTTCAGGATCTGCATTCATGGCGGTAAAGGCTGTAAGGTCTGAAGGGTGCCAGGTGCGAAATCCCAGTCTTTCACTAGTGAAAAGATGCAGAGGTTTCTTAGTGCGGGAACTAGCGCTCATCCATTGTGATCAATTAAGAATTGGCGTAATAAAGGTTTGAACCAATTTTATGCAAAATTATTTCTCTAGCTCCACAATAACTTCTATTTCCACTGCCATATTATTTGGTAAGGCGGCTACACTAACTGCTGATCGGGCATGCTTTCCTTTTTCTCCAAAGACTTCTACCATAAGATCAGAAAAGCCATTGATTACAGCAGGCTGCTTATCGAATTTTGGATCGGAGTTAACCATTCCCAATACTTTCACAAACTGTTTCACTTTGCTTAGGTCCCCAGTTGCAGCTTTTAGCATAGCAATAACTTCCAGTCCTGTCTCCCGCGCAGCCTGATATCCTTCTTCTACAGTCAGATCTGCTCCGACTTTCCCAAATACGTCAGGTCCGGTGCCTGATAGATAAAGTATATTATCTACCTGTCGCCATTTTACATAGTTTGCAATCGGCACACCGACCTCAGGCAGTTCTAATCCCAGTTTTTTAAGTTGTTCATCCGGTGATTGTGCCAAGGCAAGTGAACTGCCTAATAGCAGCAAAATAAAAACGGAAAATTGTATAAGGCGCATATTGTTTCTTAAAGTGTTTTTTAATCTTTCTAAGCTAAAAGAAAACTTTTTATTTTTGAGTTTCTCTGAGCCCCTAAAAATCTCATTCCATGGAAAATATTGACATTTTACCTTATTCGCCTGAATTAAGTCCGTTTTTTAAGTCGATTAACAAAGCTTGGGTTGAACAGTTATTCGCTATCGAACCCTTTGATCAGGCCCAATTTGATTCTCCCGAAGAAACGATTATCAAGCCAGGTGGAACGATCATTTATGCAAAGTTAGGAGAAGAGATCGTCGGTACTGTTGGACTTCACAAAGTCTCTGATGGCGTGTATGAAATGATAAAAATGGGAGTTAACGAAGATGCAAAAGGTAAGGGAATAGGAATGATCCTCGCAAAGGCGATTATTGAAAAAGCTAGAGAAATGGGAGGTAAGAAAGTAGTGCTTTACACTCACTCCAAGCTTTCACCTGCTTTGAGAATTTATCAAAAACTGGGATTTAAGCCAGTGGAACTTGAAGAAGGCAAGTATTGCCGCTGTGATATCAAAATGGAGTTAGATATATAATTTCAAATTTGAGATTTAGAATTTGAAATTAAGCTTTACCAGAAGCGGAAAGCTTTTTCATTTACTCTGTTTCTAAAGATGAAGTTGTCCCAAATATCCGGGGCAAGGTATATTTCCACACCAAAATTTACGGTCATGTAACCATCGTAGCGATGATCTAATCCCGAACCGCGACGGATTCTTCCTCCATTTCTCAGGATTTTATCCACATCAGGCAATCCATTGTCATCCATGAAATCCGGATTTCGAACGGCCAGTCTCAATCGATCCGGATTTTTACCTGTTACATAATCTTCCACTAAGTCAAGATAGAATTCACTGATATTATAGGCTGAAATATCATCCATATAATCTGTAAGAGTGAATCTATAGTTTCCTTCCAGAAAAAAATCCATATAAACGTTCATCTTATATTTCAATCCTAATCCCATCGGAAAAGTAATAATATAGCGTTCGTATGGGTTGTTTTCGAGTTGCAGCGGTCGAAGGTCAACCCATTCTCCGTCTAATTGAGTTTGAGGGTTGTTTGTGGACATACCTACTCCTGCAAAAATGTAAGGATTCCACAGGGAGCGATGTATGTTTGGTACCTTTACGGGAAACCAATAATACTCTACCATTGCGGTGGTTTCCCAGTTTTGCGCTTTAAAATCAAGGTTTCTGACGACTCTGTGTGCCCTGGGATCGGATGGAGGATCTTGGCCGGACATTTTAATGTAAGAAAAGTCTGCCCTGGCTCGAAGATGTGTTCCAAAGGTATAGTGGGCAGCGATGTTTGCATTCCAATCAGGCTGTACACCTTCGCTATATTTCCAAAAAGAATATAATTCCCCGAAATATTGAGTAGCTCCAGCACTCGCTGAAAATGACCATGGTTCCTCAAAGCGAAACCTATAGAAACTCTGTGAATAGGCCAGAGAAGAGGAAAGAAAAATAAAAATGAAGAACAATTTTTTCATAGCCGGCTTCCCCCGTTTTTTCCCAAATTAAGAGTCAGTTGAAAATTAGACTAATTTTCTAACTTTTCAAATCCTGACTTAATATGAAGGTCACGTTGAGGGAATGGAATTTCTATTCCTTGCTCGCCAAACTTCTTAAAAATGGCGTAATACAACTGGCTTTTAAGCACTTTGGGTTTATTGATGTACTCAGAAGACCATACCCTTAGTATGAAGTTGATACTATTGTCTCCATAACTATCAAAAAGTACATCAGGCGCTGGAGTATTCAATACTCCATTATTTTCTTTTGCTGCTTCAATGAGTATACTTTTCACCTTCTCAGGGTTTTCTTTATATGCTACTCCTACCGGGAAATTGAATCGGATATTACGATCATTGTGCGACCAGTTGATCACAGGACTGTCAATAAATTGACTGTTAGGAACTATAATCGTGATATTGTCATTGGTTACAATTGTAGTGGATCGGGCAGAAATTCGGATTACATCTCCAGAGACGTCTCCCACCTCAATTCGGTCACCTACTTTGATAGGCCTTTCGAATAGAATAATGAGGCCGGAAATGAAGTTGTTGGTGATGTTTTGCAGGCCAAAACCGATACCTACACCCAGAGCACCAGCAAGAATTCCGAAAGCACTCAGATCAACTCCATTGGTTTGTAAGATGGAAAATACACCTGCCAAAATCAGCACGTATTTCACTATCATGCCGATGGATGAGCGGGTTCCTGAATCTATTTGATAACGGGTTAATACCCTATTAACAAGTAATCTACGTATCCATTCAGTAACTATGAAAAGGACAATGAATGAAATAACAAGAGTTAATATTAAACCTACTGTTAGTTTGGATTCACCTAAATTGACCAGGCTGTAATTGAATATTTCCTGTATCCATTCTATAAATCCCTGTGCTTTTTCTTCAGCCACTTCTTTTATTTCCTGCTGCATATAGTTTATGCTATCTTTTCTCTATTTGTATTCTATAACTATTCAGAATTGCTTTTAATGTACTATAATTCTGGCATAACATGATAATTTGGGATTGATCTGTTTATTTTCTTAAGAAAGAGTGATTAGAAATAATTAATTGAATTTGGCTAATTTTGAACCATGAGCAAGCAAAAAGAAGAGTTAGAGCATAGGCTTAAGCTTAGAAATATAAAACTTTCGGATTACGAAGATATCCGGGAAATAATGGTTTCCATTTATAAAAACCAAGGTGGTGCTTGGACCAAGGAGGAGCTTAAAAACCAGTTGAAGGTATTTCCGGAAGGTCAGATAGGTATTGAGGATAACGGTAAAGTAGTCGCTGCTGCTTTGAGTATAGTAGTTGATTACAATAGATTTGGAGACAATCACACGTATGATCAAATTACCGGTTATGGAAAGTTTGATACCCATGACATGGATGGGGACACACTTTATGGAACTGACGTCTTTGTGCATACTGACTATCGAGGCATGCGTCTCGGGCGTAGATTATATGATGTGAGAAAGGAGATCTGCGAGAACTTAAATCTTCGATCCATCATTGCCGGTGGAAGAATTCCTGGATACACAAATTACGCCGATGAGATGACCCCTAGGAAATACATAGACCTAGTCAAGAATAAAGAGATTTTTGACTCAGTTTTGTCTTTCCAGCTAGCAAATGAATTTCACGTTAGAAAGGTGATTACCAAGTATTTGCCTTCAGATACAGATTCCAGAGCCTATGCTACGCTTCTTGAGTGGATTAATATTTATTACGAAAAAGACGAGAAGCTAATAGGTAATAAGAAGTCAATTGTGCGTCTTGGTTTGGTGCAATGGAAGATGCGTCGCTTCTCCAATGTGGATGACTTGATGCAACAGGTAGAATTCTTTGTGGATACCGTTTCTGGATACAAATCAGATTTCTGTTTACTTCCCGAATTCTTCAACGCACCACTTTTGGCAGAATTCAACGACATGGATGCTTCAGAGGCAATTCGAAATCTGGCAGATTATACCGACGAAATTATCAGCCGAATGAGCGATTTGGCTGTTTCCTATAATGTTAACATAGTTGCGGGGTCAATGCCTGAGTACGACGGCAAAAAGCTTAGAAACGTAAGTTACCTCTGCCGACGAGACGGTACACAGGACAAGCAATATAAGCTTCACATTACTCCGGATGAAGCTTCTTATTGGGGACTTCAAGGAGGAAATGGTATCAATGTTTTCGATACTGATGCAGGAAGAATTGGGATTTTGATTTGCTATGATGTGGAATTCCCCGAGCTTGGAAGAATCCTCGCTGAGCAGGAAATGGACATTTTATTTGTACCATTCTGGACAGATACTAAAAATGCTTTCCTGCGGGTCAATACCTGTGCAAAGTCGCGTGCGATAGAAAACGAGTGTTATGTGGCGATTACGGGTTCTGTGGGTAATCTGCCGAAAGTGGAAAACATGGATATTCAGTACTCGCAGGCTGCTATTTATTCTCCTTCAGATTTCTCTTTTCCCCATGATGCAGTAGTAGCAATGGCCTCGGAAAATGAAGAAACTATCATCGTTGCCGATGTGGATTTGGATCTTTTGACTAAACAGAGAAAGGCAGGAAGTGTACGAAACCTCGAGCAGAGAAGGCTCGATCTTTATTCTATTCAATGGAAACAGAAAAAATAATAGCTGATTACTTTGCTCACGTTTCAGATGAAGTGTGGGAAAGAGCAGCCAAAATAAAATTGCTCATCTCGGATATTGATGGGGTGATGACTGACGGCGGAATTATCTATGATGATAATAAGCTGGAATTCAAAAAATTCAATGTAAAGGATGGTTTGATTGTCTACCATCTTCGCAAAAGCGGGCTTATGGTGGGTGCTATCACGGGAAGAGAATCATATGTGGTTCAAAACCGTTGTGAGGAACTTAAGTTTGATTTCCATTACCATGGAGTCAAAAATAAGGGAAAGAAATTTCAAGAAGTCCTAGAAACGCTTGAGCTACAGGCGGAGGAAGTCGCTTATATCGGTGATGATTTGATTGATCTGCCTATTTTAGCCCGTGTAGGCCTAGCTGTAGTGCCTGAGGATGCCTTAGAATATGTAAAGCCAATAGCTCATTACGTTTCTCGATTCAAAGGTGGCGAAGGGGTTTTTCGAGAAGCAGGAGATTTGCTTCTCCACTCCATCCAGCAATTAGTCCCATTGATAGATACTTTATCCCAAAAGGAAAATGAAAAGAAATAAACAACCTATGCGCATCACTGATTCGGTGATTTTGGGTGAAGAAAAGCCTGTTTTATTCGCTGGTCCTTGTGCTGTTGAGAGCTATGACATATGTCTGGAGATAGGAGCCAAGACCAAAGAATGGGCAGAGAAATATGGTTTTTCCTATGTGTTCAAAGCGTCTTTTGATAAAGCCAATAGAACCTCATCCGGTTCTTTCCGAAGTATAGGAATGGATAAGTCATTAGAAGTGCTGCAGCGTGTGGGAAATGCTTTGAACGTCCCATTGGTGACAGATATCCATGAAAGCTATCAGGTGAAGGATGTCGCAGCTGTTGTAGATGTCTTGCAGATTCCTGCATTTCTGTGTAGGCAGACAGATTTGCTTTTAGCCGCAGGCGAAAGTGGAAAGGCTGTTAAAATCAAGCGCGGACAGTTCATGGCACCTGAGGATATGCAGTACGCTGTGAGTAAAGTGAGATCAACTGGAAACGATAATGTATGTCTTACTGAGCGTGGGTTTTCTTTAGGATATCATAATCTGGTGGTGGATATGCGTGGACTTCCGATCATGCGTCAGTTTGCACCGGTTGTTTTTGATATTACCCATTCAGTGCAGCAGCCAGGTGGTCAAGGTGGAAGCAGTGGAGGACAACGGGAATTTGCGCCGATCTTGGCAAGAGCAGCAGCTGCAACTGGTATTGACGGTTTCTTTATCGAGACTCACCCAGATCCTTCCAAAGCACTTAGCGATGGGCCAAACTTGATACCTCTCCATAAGATGGGAGAATTCTTGGAAATGCTAAAAGAAGTGTGGACGCTGGGAAGAAAATATCAAAATTTTGAGGTGCAATAATTCAAAAGAGATTATGCTTAAGAACTTCATTTTAATTATGCTCCTGAGTTTTGCTCCGGGGCTTTTTTGTATCGCACAGAATACGGACTTGCAGGATAACATCCGGATTCGTCTGGAACAGGATCAGCCGGATATTCCGCTTAACGTCCAGAACCAGGAGCTTTTCGCAAAAGGAGAAATCCATAAATTTTATACTTCAAGATTTTTCGAGCCAGCTTGGATTAAAAATGGAGTTCTCACAGAACTTGCCTATGAACTTCGATTTGAAATCTTGCAAAGCAAATTTGACGGGCTGACTCCTGAAGACTATCACCTGAATCTGATCAATGCTTTTTTTTCCCAGTTTGAAGCAAATAAGAAGTCAGGAAATGCGAATGAACTTGACGATTTGGCTGGGTTGGATTTACTGCTGACAGATTCATTTTTCCATTTGGCAGCACATCTGGAAGTAGGTAAGGTAGATCCGCAATCCCTAACTGGCGATTGGGAAATCACCCATAAAACATCAAAAACGTCTTTTCCTGATTTGCTGGCAACAGCTTTGGAGCGCGAGCAAATCCGGCAGCCCTTGGAGACTCTTTATCCCAACCTTCCCATGTACAAAAAGGGAAGAGAAGTGATCCGCGCCATGGATGAAATCCGCAAGAAAGATACGCTCAATTGGAAGGCAGTGAAAGTAGTGAAATCCATTAAAGTAGGAGAGAGTAACGGGAGCATTGCGAATTTGCGTGAGCGCCTGACTTTTTGGAAATATTTAGAGTCGTATTCGTATGAGGATGAAAATGCCTATGACTCCACGATGTTTGTCGCAGTGCAGAAATTCCAGCAGAGAAATGGTCTGGAACCGGATGGCGCTTTAGGTAAAAATACGGTGAATGCATTGAACCAGTCTCCGGGTGATTTGATAGACAAGGCTTCAGTTAACATGGAGCGTCTTCGCTGGCTTCCAGATACGTTACGTGGTGCTGAAATGATTCTTGTAAACATCGCAAATTATCAATTGGATTATCTAAATAACAGAGACACATTACTTTCTGCAAGGGTAATCGTCGGGAAGAAATTCCATGAATCTCCGATTTTTTCTTCTGCGATGAGTTATATCGTGTTTAGTCCATATTGGAATTTGCCAACTTCTATCGTGCGAAACGAAGTAATGCCGGCTGTGAGAAAAAACCCAAACTACCTTACCCAAAAAAATATGGAAGTGGTAACCTACTCAGGCCAGCATGTAGACCCTTCCTCTGTTAACTGGAGTGGGAAATCTATCCCTTATATGGTGAGGCAAAAGCCAGGTGAAAATAATTCTCTGGGTTTGGTAAAGTTTATGTTTCCAAACGAGCACAGCGTATATATTCATGATACCCCAGCTAGAAGTTTATTTACCAGAGAAGATAGAGCATTAAGCCATGGATGTATTCGAATTCAGGATCCAGCAGCATTTGCAGGGATACTACTAAAAAACGATAGTTCTTGGACTCCGGCAAAGATCAATGCAGCGATGCATCAAAGCCATGAGCAGATAGTGACTCTGGATCGCAAAATTCCGGTAGTATTACTTTACCTCACGTTTTGGGCAGATTCCAAAGGTCAGGGGCATTTCCGCCAGGATATTTATGACCGAGATGCTGAGGTGCTTGCAGCACTTCGCAATTAGATTATAGGTGTTGAGCTATGTTCTGAACCCCAACTTGGGAAATTTCAGTCTCAGTCTAAATTTGTGGAAAATGTTGTCTGCAGATTTTATAAGGTTGTAAACCACTGCACATTAGCTGATTAGGTTAAGGCTGAAGGCTTTTATTATTATAGAATTATATGCGTACGAACTTTGATTTCTAGAAGGTGATACAAAACGCCTTATATGAATAAAAAGATAATTGTCCCATTCGTCGCAGTCTTAATTCTAGCGATAGGATTGATCTGGTTTTTTAATCACCGCAGGTCAGACATTTCAGATGAACTTCAAGCAGCATTAAGCGGAGATAGAAGTGGATCACTGTCTCAGTCCAATTATTCTGAAGAGCTTGAGAAGTTTTATGCAGATAGAGAATACCTAGAGGTGTGGCTTTTTAACGGTTCACTTTCCAAATCAGGTGAAGAATTACTGAAGCAGATAGAAGATTCAAAATTTGATGGTTTGCAACCAGCAGATTATCACTTGGAAGAAATTTATGCATTTTCTTCAGATTCGGATAAAAAGAATAAAAAATTTAAAAGTCTTTCTGCTGAGGAGAAAGTCAATCTGGAGTTGATGCTAAGTGATAGCTTTTTCAATCTAGCTCATGACTTGGAAAAAGGTAAGGTAAATCCTTCAAGCCTAGATCCTAACTGGAAATTCGAAGAGAAGGAATCTGAGATTAATTATACAGAACTGCTTAAGGAAGTGGCAAATGGAAGTTCAGTTGAGAAGACTTTCGCAAGCCTTTATCCTAGCTCAGAAATCTATGCACAGGGTCGTGAAGCCATCGAGGAGCTGTATGAGATTCAAAGAAATGATACTCTAACTTGGGAATTTGCCAAGGTGGATGGCGTTATAAAAGTAGGTGAGAAGCATTCGGCAATTCCAGATCTTCGTAAGCGGTTGGTCTTTTGGGACTTTTTGAAACCTTATGATACGGACGAGCCAACTTTGTTTGATTCTACGATGTTTGAGGGTCTACAGAAATATCAGGAATCCAACGGTATGAATCCAGATGGAGTAATTGGTTCTTTGGTGGCAGAGTCCTTAAATAATTCCCCTCAAAATCTAATCGATATTGCTTCGATAAACATGGAGAGACTTCGCTGGATGCCAAAAATCGACTGGGATCAGGAGATGGTTTTGGTGAATATAGCCAATTACCAATTGGACTACATGAACAAAAAAGATACAGCATTCACAGCAAAAGTAATCGTAGGTAAAGAATACAATGAGTCTCCAACATTCACAGCTCCTATGAGCTATATTGTCTTCAGTCCTTATTGGAACATTCCTGAATCAATCACTAAAGATGAAATAATTCCATCCATGAGTAAAAACCCCAACTACCTATCGCAAAAGAATATGGAAGTGGTGAGTGGCAGTGGTGAGGTGGTAAAAGCATCAAAAGTCAATTTATCCAAAGATCAGGGATACCGGGTGCGGCAAAAACCAGGAGGGGATAATTCTCTAGGCCTAGTAAAATTTATGTTCCCAAATGAATATAACATTTACATTCACGATACTCCGGCTCGTAGTCTATTTGAAAAGGAAACTCGCGCGCTGAGTCATGGATGTATCCGAATTCAGAATCCAGATCAATTCGCAAAAATTTTACTTGACGATAAAGAATGGGATGATGAAAAAATTCTGGAAGCCATGAACCAGGATACCGAAGAAGTGGTAGAATTAGACAGAAAAATACCTGTTGTCTTGCTTTATATGACTTTCTGGGCGGATAAGAATGGCAAAGCCAATTTCAGATCAGATGTTTATGACAGAGATGAAGCTTTACTCAAAGCGTTGAGAAGAGAAAAATCAAGCCTTGATAAGGCTTGATTTTGAAAGATAGTTCTCATCTTTTCCAAAAATGAAAAGCAAAGAACCGTCTTTGATCAGATCGATAGCTTTGGCAGATAGCTCACTTGGAAGAGCTGGGCAACCTAAACTTCTTCCTAGTCTTCCTACTGACTTAGCAAATTCTTCGCGGGCATAATCTGCTCCGTGTATTACGATAGCACGGTTTCTCGCTTGATCATTAAAACCTTTTTCTAAGCCATCTAATCTCAAAGAATAGCCATGTTTGCCTGAATAGGTTTCTGCCGTTTTATAAAACCCTAAGCTACTTTTGAAGGATTCGGGTTGATTTGAAAAAGCTTTTGCCAACAAATCTCCCGAGTTTCTTCCATGAGATACTACAGAATTTAGGAGGATATCTCCATTTTCCGGATCAATGATCCACATACGCTTGGCTGTGGAGGGAAGGCTAAAATCAATGACAGTAAGCACCTTGGATTTAAGATTGTCCTTCATTTTATCCCAACCTTGTATAGCCATCGTGAAAACTTCTCGCGAAGGCAAAACTCCATTATCGCTGTGCAATGCATCATAGGATACTGAAGTTGCGTCAATGGATGAAATATTGGTAGGGTTATTTTCTCTAAAATCTGGATTGTTGAAAATTCCTATGAACAATAGGAAAGTAATAGCGATTGTTTGGTAAAGCATAAGCATTTGGGTGATTGTACAAATTTAGGAGGATATCCCGGTAGATCAAACGAGCTTTAATTCAGTATCTTATGATTTTGGTCATAAAATATGTGAAATTTAGCCGGGAACCTTCTAGTTATAGTTGATGGTTGAAGGCTAGATGAGATTACTTAGGTTTTGGTGCCAATTATTATTCTGTAATTTTGCAGACCCAAAATTATTTCTCTGCTATCAGTGCCATCCTTGTACTGTAACAGTCAAAAATGAAAATAATTCAAACAAATTCAGAAAAGCCGCTGTTTCAGCATTCCATGAAAGTATCAGTATTTAGAAAAGAACATTTCAACGCAGCCCATAGGCTTCATAATCCTGAATGGTCAGATGAGCAAAATCAGTCCGTTTTTGGGAAGTGTAATAATCCTCATTTTCATGGTCACAATTATGAATTGGTAGTAAAACTTAGAGGAGAAATAGATCCTCGTACGGGATACGTATATGATATGAAAGTGCTCAGCGACCTGATCAAAGAGCATATATTAAGAAAATTAGATCACAAAAATTTAAACCTTGATACCGATGAATTCAAAGAACTTAACCCAACCGCTGAGAACATTGCAGTGGTTATTTGGAATATTTTAAGGGAACAAATTGATCGAAAATTCGAGTTAACGATTCGACTTTATGAAACAGAAAGAAACTTTGTTGAATACGATGGGAATTAATATTGCCCGTGCATCTGCTGGTGACATCGGAGATGAACATGTAGGAACTTCCCTCGAAACGCCCCTTAGAGAAGATGCTTTCGAAATGGATGATGAGCTAAAGGTCGAATTGATCGAGAAGCACTTTAAAGAAATCATGCATATCATGGGATTGGACCTGACAGATGACAGTTTAAAAGGCACTCCGCATCGTGTGGCAAAGATGTATGTGAAGGAAGTATTCAGTGGTCTCAATCCAAAGAATAAGCCTGTTGCAAAGCTTTTTGAAAATAAATATAAATATAATGAGATGCTGGTGGAGAAGAATATCACCTTCTTTTCACACTGTGAGCATCATTTCGTGCCGATTCACGGTAAAGCCCATGTAGCTTACATCTCCAATGGATCGGTGATCGGACTATCAAAGATTAACAGGATAGTTCAATATTTTTCCCAGCGTCCCCAAGTACAGGAGAGGCTGACGATGCAGATCGGGAATGAGCTAGTAGAAGCTCTGGGTACAGCGGATGTGGCAGTAATTATGGATGCAGATCACATGTGTGTAAGCTCAAGAGGAGTGAAGGACACAACAAGTAGTACCCTTACCTCGTTCTATTCAGGAAAGTTTGAAAAAGATGAGCAAACTCGTAATGAGTTTATCAAGTATATAAGCTTGGAAAGATAACTTTTGAAATACTAGACCAACATTTAAACCGGGCTGAAAAGTCCGGTTTTTTTTATGCCTGCATTTGTGAATTAAGCCATGGAAAATAATAAAAGAGATGTGTAGAGAAGTTTCTTACATTTTAGATTCTGCCAGGATTAAGTTAAAATATTCTGTGGCGTAGTTGAATTAAACCACATACTGATATTTCTAGTCAAAATAATTTAAGGAATCCGATTTGTTCCCTTTCCTAATTTCTGACTGCCTCATGGGCATTTGATCTATTACTTCGAAAAGTTTTTGGCAGGAAATGAATTCATTTTTACGGAGTTTTATTCCTCCATCCAATCCGATAAGCAATACTTCAAACTCCTCATCAATTTGCTTGATATTGTCTGAGTCTTTGGTAGATTCCCATTGACCATCATTAGAAAAGCCCTTTTTATACTTGTTTTGAATCATTTGATAAACAATTAGATTTCTGTCATCCAATCCAGCCTTATGTTTTTTCAGCTCTATGAGTTGCTTTTCGAGCAATTGATTGGCAGGATCATTAACCTGAAGAATGATTATACGGTCTTGCCATTTATGAGAACTCAGCTTCTGAGCTATTGCAGTTGAATATGTCATAATCAAAAGTAAAATGAGTAAATGCCTGAATTTCTTCATAATAGGTTAACATAATTCAGGCAAGTAGGTTTGAATTTTCTTCCAAGTTTTTCTTATGAATTTCTTAAACGCTTACCTATCTTATTAGGAAATTAAAATCTATGAAGAATTTTTTTCTAGCTCTTCTTTTTCCTGTTCTTGTTTCATGCAGCGAAAAGACTCATGAAAAACAATCTGAGGCTTATATTCCTGAATTGGTGATTACCGATAGTTTGGTGATAGATCACTTGACCGAATTGGGAATGATAGATGTTAAGGAAGATCATTCTGAATTTTTGTTTTATGATTTTAAGACAAATGAGCTGATTCGGGTAGATAAGTCTGGTGAAATTCTTGTCAAAGTAAACCGGAGTGAGGATGGTAAGGATAGTTATAAGACTCAGTATTTTATCACTGCTAATTACAAAGGAGAAAATGAAATCATAATTATTACTCATGCTGGAGCATTTATCTATGATCTTGATTTTAATTTGCTGGAAGAAAAGAAGATTCAATTTGATTTGGTTACCCGCAGGATTGGAGGGAGTCGCGCAGCACTCACACATAAAGATTTCTTCTACACGTTTTCTTTAGAAAAATCTGCTGCACCTGAGGTTCTTAAATCTAAGGATTTTAGTAATTCTTATTCCTTTATGTCGGTAAGGGATCTTAATACTTTGGAAATTTTGAGATCGGATTTGATTCCTGCAGAAAGTCAAATGGCGATCAGTCCTGGGAAATACAATAATTTAGATCCTATTGTAAAAATAGTTAATGACGAGATGTTTGTGCTTTTCCCGAACTCTCCTGAAATGTATGTATATACTTTCCCTGGGTTGATTTTGCAAAGAAGTTGGGCATTGAATCCTGGTGATAGCTACAGACAGATTTTGCCAACTCGGGATGATACATCTTTTGAAGGGTTTTTAAATGCATTGGCAAGTTCAGAATACACCGATTTTGCCTTTTCAAATGATTATTTATTAACCCAGTTTGTTGGTTTCGCACCTCAACAAGAAGTAGATAAGCTTCCGCGGGAATTTATCGGTGGTCCTGAGTTTATGGGATTGGTAAATAAGTATAAATCAAAATATAACTACCAAATTTTCAAAGGTGAAGAAAAACTATGGCAAGGAGCATGGGATGTGAATTTAGGGTCAGTTCGAGATGTGCTTTATTCCAATGCCAAACCTGGCGAAGATCCAGAGGCCATCGAGAAAGAAGTACAGACCATTTATTTTTATGAGTTGAAATAGGACCAAATTCAAACAATCTCCTTCTCATACTGCTTTACTAGAAAAGTATTTAATGTATGAAAGGAAAGAATATTGTTATCATAGGAGGGAATTCAGGAATAGGAAAAGCCGTTGCGGCATTAGCCAAGGAAGGCGGAGCAAATTTGTTTCTCTATTCCCGAACTGGTGAAGGAAATTATCAAATCGATATTACAGAAGACTCTTCAGAATTGCAGGATTTACCAGAAGTAATTGATGGTGTGGTTTATTGCCCTGGTTCCATCAATCTCAAACCATTCCATAGGATTTCCATGGAGGATTTTAAGAATGAGATGGATGTTAATTTTTTCGGTGCTGTCAAAACGCTTCAGGCATGTATAAAAGCTCTTAAAAAATCGGAAGCGGCTTCGGTTGTACTTTACAGCACTGTGGCTGTGCAAACGGGAATGGGATTTCATGCTGGAATAGCATCTGCAAAAGGTGCTGTGGAAGGATTAGTAAGATCCTTGGCAGCAGAATGGGCACCTAATCAGATAAGAATTAATGCCATTGCTCCATCTTTAACGGACACACCGCTGGCGAAGCAATTGGTAAGCACAGACGAAAAGCGCGCAGCCTCAGATAAAAGGCATCCCTTGGGTCGAATAGGCACGCCAGAGGATATCGCTGAAGCAACCTTATTTCTCTTGGATGATAAATCTTCTTGGGTCACAGGTCAAATACTCCACATAGACGGAGGAATGTCTTCTTTAAAATAAGAGTTTAGCGTAAATCAAGCTGTATATCTCTTGGCATTAAGGGTGGTAGTTGCTTAGCTTTATATATGAAGCATTCTATAGTAATTGGACTAAGTGTATTGATCCTTTCTTTTTCCTGCTCCAAGCCTAATTCTAAAACCAGTTACATTAATACTGTTTCTGGATCGATTTCGACAGATTCCATGGAGCTAACATTGATTCATGAGCATATGCTGGTGGATTTTATCGGGGCAGATTCTGTTTCGCCAAATCGCTATTCGCAGGAAGAGGTAATTGCTAAAGTATTGCCTTATTTAATCGAAGTGAAGAAATTTGGAGTAAAGACCATTTTTGACTGCACACCTTCTTACTTGGCAAAAGATCCAGTTTTGCTTAAAAAACTGAGTGAGCAATCCGGAATTCAACTCATCACAAATACTGGACTTTATGGAACTCAAAAGGGAAAGTTTTTGCCTGATTATGCATTCACAGAAACAGCTGAAGAGTTGTCAGAGAGATGGATTGCAGAATACGAGGATGGGATAGAAGGAACTGGTATCAAACCAGGCTTTATCAAAATCTCGGTCAACGAAGATAATCCTTTGGGGGAAATGGACTCGAAATTGGTCAGTGCAGCTGGTCTGACATATGAGAAAACCGGTTTAAAAATCTACTCCCACACTGGAACCTGGAATACTGCCAAACAGGAAGTTGAGATTCTTCAGCAAATGGATGTTGAGCCATCTGCTTTTGTTTGGGTGCATGCGCAGGCGGAGCAGGATTTTCAAAATTACCTTGAGGCAGCTAAACTTGGAGTTTGGATCAGTTTAGATGGGATAGGTTGGAGTTTGGATGAATATGCGGACCGCGTATTTTTCGCTAAGGAAAATGGTTTTTTGGGAAATGTACTGATTTCCCATGATGCAGGTTGGTACGATCCCGCCAAGCCAAATGGAGGTAATTTTGTACCCTTTACTAATATCTTCGAAAAGCTTATGCCAGCATTGAATGTCAAAGGGTTTGAAGAAGCTGATTGGAAATTGCTTTTGGAAGAGAATCCGAAACGTGCCTTTGGAAATGGTCAAATTCAATGATCAATTCTCAAATACAATTTCCAAGAGGAAGCTGATATTATTTCAATTTGAATCCCATGCGATAAGTTGCCATTAGGTACCATGGCCAATAGCCGTCAAATGAAGACATGCTAAGTACAGCTGAATTTCTGCGATTTTCATTTTTACTTTTCCAATCAAAAGCGATCTGTTGGGTGTAACCTAATCTGGCAAATCGCTCTATGCTATACATGTATTCATAGTAATTCCCTGATTCATCATACCGCAGGAAAGCTCCATCGGTACTGTTATCACTTCCGATTTGAAAGGATGGACCAAAAGCCAAGGAGATACGGAAATTATTTTTGGTTAGTAATAGATCGTATTTGAATGTGGCATTCGTAAAAAGTCCAGATGAATTATCCTGTCCAAACTTTGGGTCATCAAAACTATCGAAAGATTTAATCGATTGATAGTAGGTTAATGATGGGTTAAGGGAAATTCTTTTACCTAATCCAAAACTCAGTTCATTACTTACATTAATTCCAAAAAGCCCCAAATTTCCATCAATTGCAGGTCCGATTCCCACGTAATAGATTAAGCTTTTGTTGTCCTGAGCATAAGCATTGGACTGTAGCAAGAAGAGTATAAGTGCAAAAATTGGGAGTAAGAATTTTCTCATAAAAGTGAATTTAAGTTGTACAGAAATATATAGATAAAAATTAGTTTAAACTACAAATTAAAGCTGCGGCACATGAGCCTTGATCGCCTCTTTCGCTAGCAATATTCTCCTCAACGTTTTTTCATCATCAGCAGGAACCAAGTCCTTGATAGAATCCATAGCCTTCGCATAATAATCCGCCCAGGTGTCGAGGATTTTTTGTTCATCTTCTTTGGACCCACCTGCAGCAATAGCATTTTTGCTAAGCTGAACTTCTGTCATTAACCGTATTTGCGCTTTTGCTGCAATCATTAGCATCAGTTGATCTACTGTCGTCTCATCTGCATTCAAAAGCGTATAAGCCGATACTAAAGCTCCTGTGCCGACATTGACCATGGTTTTCTGAGAGACTTTATCCAATCGATCGTTATCGGTGTGGTAAAACTGATCTGTAAAATGCCAAAGTAACAATCCTGGAATATCTGCCTGAAGGAATGGCGTATGATCCGAGCCTCCTTCGAAAGGATTGGTTTTCACTACCCAGTTTGCATATTCACCCTGAGCTTCGAAGTTGGTCAGGATAAAGTCATTAAAGTAGTGTGGCTTCAGTTGATCCACCGTCATCGGTGAACCGCCCCATTCGCTATGTTTGTCTTCTCCACGTGTCCAGATAGCGCTTGGGTCAGGCATTTTTTCGATTAGGAATGTGCCGCCAGTTACATCGGTATTTTCACCCACCATATCCAAGGAAATTCCCCAGTTGATCTCAGCTTCACGTTTATCTTTTTCTTGGATATATCTTCTCGTTGAAATTATCTCATCACCCCAAAGGAAAGTCAACGTACGCTTCAGGTCAAGCTTTCCTTCTTGAATCAAATCTGCAGTGATTTTAGCCATTTCCAGTTGCGTACCCACGCCAGTAGCATTGTCATTTGCGCCAGGCTCTTGGATGTGAGCGGAGAAAACCAAGCTTTCCAACGGCCATTCTGATCCTTTGACATTAGCAACAATAGTAAGTTCAGCTGAATCATAAATCTTCGTTTCTGCCTTTACCAGTACTTCCACCTTTCCTTTTGCCAGCTCAGCTTTCAGTTTTTCTTTTGCTTCGAAAGAAAGCGCAATCGCCCAAGCAGGATTATTGGCATCATGTCTCAAACCTCGAAACTGTATAGAAGTAACGTTTTTCTCAGGTTGCAAATAGCTAGGCATGTCATAAGTCAATACGCCGACAGCGCCATTTTCTTTCACGGCTGACTGCAAAGTTCTATAGCCGACCTGGTCAGAAAAGAGGATTTTCCCCTTTAAATCAACAGAGGAAAGAGCTTCCTTGCTTTCTACATAAATTACTTCACCCGTAATTCCATCAGCAGGAGTGGAGGAGGAATACTGATAAATCATATTCCGATTGGTATCTGAGGAAAGTAGGTTTTCATTCGAACCAACTATTTTCAAGGATGCAGAAACAGGCTCCCAAGTTGGCTGACGCATCTCTCTAGTCTCGATTCTATAGGTGAATCGATCTGAGTCTTTTGCCTTTTCTTCCAAAACATACCCTGCTGCTTCCAGCCTCTCCGCAATCCTAAATACCGTATTATTAAAACCTGTATTTCCAGCAAGTCTCCAATATTGCTCTACAAATGCTACCGTTTCATAGGCCAAATCACCTTTAAATTCTGGTCTTACCAACGCGAAATAAGGATCAGTAACTTTCTGAAGTGGAGTGTTTTGAGCAAAAGAACTTATGCTTAGAACGAAAAGAAGCAGGGAAAAGGAAGTTTTTAAATACATATCAGAAAGTTGAAATCGGTCGATTGAAGGCCGCAAGTTAGCCGTTTAAGATTATTTCTTCCCGAATTTAAATCTCAATTTATAGGTAGCATTTAGGTACCATGGCATGGCATTGTTAGCTCCGAATGCTGAAATACTAAATGCATTTTTTCGATTAGGGTTCTTGGAATTCCACTCAGCTTCCAATTCCATGAACAAGCCGACACGCTGATATTTGTTGGTAATGTAGGCAGTGGATGTTGTTTCCGAAGAAAAAGGATCGGAGCGAATAAAGGTCTCTCCACCTAGCTGTTGTGATGGTCCAGCTGAAAATGCCAACTTAAATCCAGAAGGACGCTGGATAATGTCGTATTTGAAAGAAGGCGTAATGAAAATGCCAGAGGATTGTTCCTTATTCTTTCCGTCAGACAATGGGGGTAATATCCTGTCCTCATAACTGCCTAAAGATTGGTAAAATGAAACACCTGCATTGAATGAAGTTCTTTTACCTAGTCTTAAATTGAGTTCATTGGAGTAATTCAGTCCATACAATAAATTCATTCCATCTATAGATGAACCGAATCCTACGGTGTACTGTAGTTTAGGTTTTTCCTGCGCATTTGTAAAGATCGGAGCAAATGCAAAAAAGAAAAGGATCAGAAGTAGTCGATGTGATTTCATATACAAAACGTTTAGAAGTTGATTTCCCGAAATACTACTAATCTTTTTTAATACTAAACTTTCTTTAGTTTGATTAACTAAAAGATTGTTAAAAAGCTACATAGCAGTACTAGAGTTGTAGATTCTAATCTAAAAAACAATGAATGTCCAACGCTGAATTTTAAATAATGAAGTGGGACCACTTTCCAACTTTTCCACCTTAGAACCTTCAACCCTAAATCCTCCAACCCTTCGACTTCGCTCAGGGTGACCCAAATCTTCCAACTTTTCAATCTTCCAATTTTGAATTCCCTTCCCGCCAAACATTATTCTGTAAATTTTACAAGAACACTTCCTCAATTTAACTGACCTGCTTACCTTTGCGCATGGCAGAACAAATCTTGATCCTCGATTTCGGTTCTCAGTACACACAACTCATCGCCCGAAGAGTTAGAGAACTGAATGTTTATTGCGAAATTCACCCTTATAACAAAGTTCCAGAAATCACCTCCGACATTAAAGGAGTGATACTTTCAGGCTCTCCTTGCTCGGTAAGAGATGAGGGATCTCCTGATTTGGATTTGGATATTTTAAGAGGCAAACTTCCTCTTTTGGGCGTATGTTATGGTTCCCAACTTTTAGCTCAGAAGTATGGCGGAGAAGTAGCACCTTCAGAGATTCGTGAATATGGACGTGCAAATCTCAGCCACTTGGACAATCATTACGATTTGTTGAAAGAGATGAATCATGGTTCACAGGTTTGGATGTCTCATGGAGATACGATCAAGAATTTGCCAGATAACTTTGATGTGATCGCCAGCACAGATTCTGTTCGTGTGGCTGCATTCAAAATTCAAAATGAAGAAACTTACGGAATTCAATTCCACCCAGAGGTAACTCATTCCACTGAAGGCAAGAATCTACTTAGAAATTTCGTGGTTGGAATCTGTGGCTGTTCCCAGGACTGGACTTCAGATGTGTTTATCGATGCAAGTATTGCGGAATTGAAGGCTAAAATCGGTTCTGACAAAGTCGTAATGGGTCTTTCTGGAGGAGTCGATTCTTCTGTGGCGGCAACATTGATTCACCGAGCAATTGGCGATCAGCTGATCTGTGTTTTTGTGGACAATGGATTGCTTCGCAAAAATGAATTCGAAGAAGTATTGGATTCTTATAAGCACATGGGATTGAATGTGATTGGTGTAGATGCCAAGCAGAAATTCTATGATGCGCTTGCTGGTGTTACCGACCCGGAAGCTAAAAGAAAAGCGATTGGAAATGCATTCATCGAGGTTTTCGATGAGGAGTCAAATAAGCTTGAAGGTGTAAAATGGCTTGGCCAAGGAACCATCTATCCAGATGTGATCGAGTCAATCTCTGTTAAAGGTCCTTCGGCTACCATCAAATCTCACCACAATGTGGGTGGTTTACCTGATTTCATGAAGTTGTCAGTTGTTGAGCCATTGAATACACTTTTCAAAGATGAGGTTCGTGAAGTTGGACGTGCGCTGGAGATTGTAGAAACAATCATCGGGCGTCATCCTTTCCCAGGTCCGGGGCTTGGAATCCGTATTTTGGGGGACATTACAGCTGAGAAAGTGAAGACCCTTCAGGAAGTTGACCATATTTTTATCAAAGGATTGAAAGATTCAGGTCTTTATGATCAGGTGTGGCAAGCAGGAGCGATGCTTCTTCCAATACAATCTGTAGGTGTGATGGGAGATGAGCGTACCTATGAGAAAGTTGTTGCGCTTAGAGCTGTAGGTTCTGTGGATGGTATGACTGCTGACTGGATTCATCTTCCTTACGAGTTCCTAGGTAAGATTTCTAACGATATTATCAATAAAGTGAAAGGCGTCAACAGAGTTGTTTACGATATCTCTTCTAAGCCACCGGCAACTATTGAGTGGGAATAGAAAACATTGAGAATAGAAATTTCAAATTTGAAATTGTAAAAACCCGAAGAATTAGCTTCGGGTTTTTACTTTTCAAGGCTTTTCGGCCTGAACTTTGGGTTTGAAAATAATGGGTTAAATTTGCACTCCCTCTACTGATGTTTGATTCACCACTTTAAAATGAAAAAATTTCTTTTAGTAATCCCGGTATTTTTCATCCTGAGCTTAGCAGTTGCTCAAATTCCTACACCGGATGCTTATCGCAAGGCTCAGTCCGAGTTGGCAGCCAAAAACTATTGGGAGGCGATTCCGCTTTTCAAGCAATTTACTGACCCAAAAGAATACGGAAATCTAGCAAATTATGCATCTTTTCACTTGGGCGAAGCTACCCTTGGAGCGAATCAACCTGCCCAAGCAATTGCTGCTTTGGAACCTATACTAAATAGAAATTGGGCAAAGTCTGAAGAAGCGAAATACCTTTTGTCGGTCGCCTATTTTAAAAATCAACAGAACATTGAAGCTCTTAAGCTTATCAAACAAATCAAGAACGACAGGATTATGACGATGGCTGAAAATGCCACTTTTGAAAATCTGAAGCAGGTTAGTGCCAGTTTTATGATTGCCAATCTTTCCGAGTTCAAAGAGAATAAGGGTTATGGAGAAGCTTTGAAGAGAGTTTTAGAAAGCCAAACAATTCTTTCAGCTTCGGAGCGAAATGCCTATTATGAATTGCAAGGTAAGGCAAATGAGAGTACTAATGTGGTGAAAGATCAAGTATTGGACATCGTGGTGATTTTGCCATTTACTAACTCTTCACGAACCAATTTGTCAAGTATTCCACCAAATGACTTTGTTTTCGAATTGTATCAGGGTTTGGAATATGGGGTTGCGGAATTGAAAAAAACTGGAACAAAAGTTAATATGATGACTTTTGATTCTAAAAGAGATGTAGCACATCTTAAGAACTTACTTGCTGACCCTTCGATTGCGTCGGCTGATATAATTATAGGCCCTATTTATCCAGAGGAGTCCGATTTGGTCAGTAGTTTTGCAGAGACATCCAAGATTCCATTTGTGCATCCTCTATCAAATTTGGGTGATAGGTTCGAAGAATTGAACTATAGCTATTTGTTTAGACCATCTGTTAGTTCCATTGCTGATGGGATTGTAGAAGGTTTAAGAAAGCAGAATTGGGGAAAGAGAGTAGCAATAGGTTATAGTGGAAGCTCTCGTGATGAGATGCTGGCCAAAATGCTTCAAGACCAATTAGGACGTGCAGGTTTCCAGATTCTAAAATACGAGCAAGTCAATTCCAGAAATACAAGTGAGTTTTTACAGGGATTGGGAATTCGCGGGGGTCAATCAAGAATGTCCGTAGATCAGGTAATTTTGCTATCAGATGATCCCACTATTGCGCAGCCAGCATTTGCTTTGATGGAGTCAATTACCGCTTCTATCCCGATGGTCGTGATGGATTCCTGGTTGAGTTTTAACTTTGCCAATTTTGAAATGCTGGAATTTCCGAATTTCTATTTTATTGGTAATAATACTTTGAATTTTTATGGTGAGCCAATGGAGAAATTCCGAAATAGATTTTATGATAAATACCTTAATTTACCTAGTATAAATTCCACATTAGGAGCTGAATTGATAGATTGGGTTGCTTCCAACATGTCAGACTCAAAAGGCTTTGATTTGAGAAGGAATCTGGATCAAAAAGCATTTCAGGCAGGTAAGTTAACTTGGGGATTTAATTTCCAAGGAGGTCACAATAATCAATACGTGCCGCTGTTTGAGTTGGAAGCAGGCGAATTGAAACCTTTAGATTAAATAATGAACATTTCTAAGAGCAAAGCGCTTTTTTCAAAAGCCCAAAATTTCATTCCAGGTGGAGTGAACTCTCCAGTTCGTGCCTTTAGAGCTGTGGGTGGTGATCCACTTTTTATCAAAAAAGCTGATGGTGCTTATTTGTATGATGAAGATGGAAATCAATTTATAGAATTAATCAACAGCTGGGGGCCTATGCTCCTGGGCCATAATCACCCGAAGGTGAGGGATGCGGTGATCAAAGCAATGGAGGATGGAACTTCTTTTGGAGCTCCTACGGCTAAAGAAGTGGAAATTGCTGAGCTGATCGTAAGTATGGTTCCTTCCATCGAGAAAGTTCGTATGGTGAACTCGGGTACCGAAGCGACCATGTCTGCGATCCGTGTGGCTAGAGGCTTTACAGGTCGTGATAAGTTTATCAAAATGGAAGGCCATTACCATGGTCACGGTGATTCATTTTTGATCGCAGCAGGTTCTGGTGCCATGACTATGGGTGATCCTGATTCTCCAGGAGTGACCAAGGGAACTGCTAAAGACACCTTGATTGCTCCTTATAATAATCTGGAAGCTATTGAAGAGTTGGTAGTTGCGAATCCAGGTGAAATTGCGGCCTTGATTCTAGAGCCAGTCCCAGGAAATATGGGGCTATGTCTTCCGAAGGAAGGTTATCTGCAAGGATTGAGAGATATCTGTTCGAGAGAAGGGATTATCCTGATCTTCGATGAGGTGATGACAGGATTTAGATTAGCCAAAGGAGGAGCTCAGGAGGTTTTCGGAGTAACTCCGGATATGACCACTTTGGGTAAAATCATCGGTGGAGGAATGCCAGTGGGTGCTTACGGAGGAAAGAGAGAAATCATGGAGTTTGTTTCTCCGGCTGGACCTGTTTACCAAGCGGGGACACTTTCAGGTAACCCAATTGCCATGGCAGCAGGTTTGACCATGCTAAACCATTTGAATACTGATCCAACTGTCTATGATGAGTTAACTCATATTGGAAGTAGATTAGCAGAAGGCATAAAAAGTATCAATCAGGAATTAGGATTGAATTACACGGTGAACAGCTTAGGAAGCATGTATTCCTTGTTTTTCACTGATAAACCAGTATTCGACTTCGAAACTGCAAAGAATTCTAACACTGCTTTATTTGGAAAATATTTCCAAGCAATGTTAAAGCGTGGAGTTTACTTGGCCCCAAGCCAGTTTGAAAGTTTGTTCTTGTCCACAGCCTTGAAAGACGATGTGATCGACCAGATCTTGGTTGCTCATAAGGAAGCTATGGTGGAGATATTGGGGCTATAAATTTTATTTATAGTCCAGTTAATTCTACCTTTGGAAACATATTCATGAAGCTTTTCCGCAACTTCAATCGGAAGTTTCCCGCCATATTTAGATGAGATGATCTGCGAATTGTTTTGAGTAGTTGGATTACTTTTCTTCATAGTAAATTGAGCTTGAAATCTTTTATTAGCCTAGAAGCAGGCTAAGCATATTGTATCTTGCCTTTTGGCTTTGGGATCTTTATCCCATCTTCTTTAGCTACTTTGATCCAAAGTTCAATTGCTTGCTGAGCATTTTCCAATGCCTCTGTTTGGTTGTCACCATGTGCTTTGATAGATGGAAGTTCAGGAACTTCTGATACAAAGCATTCATCTTGATCACTCCAGTAAACGAAGATTCCGTATTTGCTCATTTTTTTGAAAGTTTATAAGCGACAATAATTTCTCTAATTTGCTTTACTTGATAGGGTTTAGCTTTCCCATCTTTGGTCGATTGAATATTAATAATTTCAGGGATGTCTTTTCTTTTGTAAACTGAATGACTTCCAGAGCCTCCTCTTTCTTGAAAATCTAGCTGAATAAGTAACGTTTTCAAATCCGAAATGGATAGATTTTTATCCGATTTGCCAGAAAGAATCTTAAGTAAAAGCTTTTCAAATTTACTCATTAGGAAAGATTTGTCTGAAATGTAATTCGAATTACATTTTTAAAATCAAGATTACTTTATCTAATATAATTTTAAGATTATAATTTTGATTTGCCAAGTTGATACTTTTTTAAGTGTTAAAAGTTGATTTTGGATCTATTTAGAATCAAATTCACTGCCTTAAAAGAATAATTAAGATATGTCTATCAAAGTCTACGGAATTAAGAATTGCAATACGATGAAGAAGACCTTCGATTTCCTAGCGGAAAAGGGAGTTGATTACGACTTCATTGACTATAAAAAGCAACAGCCTAGCGCCACACTTTTAGAAGCGTTTTTAGAAAAAACAGATCTTGCTTCTCTGGTGAATAAGAAAGGTACTACCTATCGAAAAATGTCTGATGATCAGAAATCGGCTTTGGAAAATGAGGAAACAGCTATTCCCATTCTTGAAGAAAACTCAAGTATGATCAAACGTCCAGTGATTATTTACAAAGATGGAAGCCTGAGTTTGGGTTTTGATCCAGAAGTGATTGAGGGGCATTTGAATTAATATTGCCTGCTTCAGCTTTGCGCCTTTGCAGGAGACTGACTTTTCAATAAACTATCGTATCCGTCGGCAAAGGGGGTAGGCTCAAACTTCCAGTTTCCAAGTAAAAACTAAACTGGGAAGGACTTCCATTATCTGCTACCGGTGATTTAAATGCGAATACTTTTTCTAAAGTAGGATGATTGTTTAGAGCTGATAGTTTATCAAGACTTACTTGAGTATCATTGATGTAGAGTAGCTTTAAGTTTTTGTTTTCAACCAGTTTTCCTAAGTCAGATCCTTCGATAGCAGTCTGATTAAGTTTCAATACAGTTAAGTTTGGCAGCGTTGCAAGTTGCTCCAAAATTGTATCGCTAATCGCTGTTCCTGTCAGGTCCAGATACACAATTTGATCTTTAGCAGATTGCAGCATATGCCAGTCTGAATCAGAAAATGCCGGAAAATTAATACAACTGATCTTCAAGAGGGGCGAATCTTTCTTTACTACTTCAGCAAAAAAACCTTCGCTTCTTAACTTTGAAATCGAATCCTGAGGAAGCTTTGCAACCTCAACGACTGGATAAAATGGTATTTCGTTTTTCTTGAAAAATGGCTCTACTAAATTCACGTTTATTGTTGACTCTCCAAGCTTAGTGTTTTCAGGTGATCCAGATTCAATCCAGGCTTTGATCAATTCAATTTCTTCTTTACTAGGCTGTCGCTTATCTTTTGGAGGCATGTGATCATCTTCATCCTCTGGCAAAATTAATCGAGCAAATAAGGCGCTTTCTTCTGCGTTTCCAGTTTCTAAAATTTGCCCGTCTTCACCTCCTTTTTGAATTCCTTCAAACGAGCTCAGGTCCAATTCTCCCTTTAGCTTTTTAGGATTATGGCAGCTTTTGCAATTCTGATCTAAAATTGGCTGGATCGCGCCCGAATAGAATTCAACCTCTTCCCAATTGTCTGCGGGTAGTTCAAGAGGTTCATTTGTACTTACTTCTCCACCTAGGAAGGCTTGAAGTTCTGGAGGTAACACTTCTGTAAAATAATCATCCCCATGGGTGATATTTCCTCCCAAATGACCAGTAATAGTTATGATCAGGATCAGAGTTGCTCCTTTGATTTTCAATTTTGCTGGAGTTGAAACAGCCTTTTTTAGATGATACCAAAGACCAAATGACAGTAGGGTAGTGAGGATTCCTAAGAACAAATGAAACTTAACTGTGTCCCAACCATATCCTTCACTCTGGTATTGTAAAAATCCGCTGATGCTAGCTAAAAAAGCTGAAATTCCACCAAGCAAAAGGGCTAATTGGATGATTGGGGAATAGAGGGAATACTTCTTTCCAAACCCAAAAATGAGGATAACACCAAAAACCAGGAAGCCAATTGGCAAGTGAACCAAAATCGGATGAAAACGTCCGAACAATGGCAAAATAAAATCAATCATTTGCGAAGCGGGCTTTAATGGCTTTCATGATAAATACGTTGGCTTCCCATTGATCTGCGATGGGTACGTTAGAAAAAGGCACAGTAGGCAAGTAGGGTGGAGGACCAAATTCAGTCGTAATGGTGTATAGATCTTGACCGGAATTCCGAATTATATGCTCCCAAATATCCAAGTGAGTAGTTAAGGCAGATTTCCATTCAGGAGCTGCAGGGTTATTAACTTGTGGTCCTTCTGCAAATCCAACTCGTGCGTGAATATGATCCACTCGAGGAATAATTTGCTGAAGCAAAGGATCTTTCAAACCAATCAATCGCTCATGAACTATCATCCAATGGCTGATGTCCAAGTTCAATCTCAAATCTGGCGCTGCATTTACCATTTCAACAGTAAGCGGAACGTTGAAGGAAAATATACTGCGGTGAGTTTCATGAACAATCGGAATCCCTGACTCCCTACTGGCTTTTGTGGTTATATCTATAAAAGCTTTGTTTTCTTCCAAAGACCAATAATCGGAGCCCGTATGTGAGTTGATTTTAACAGGATTCCAGGCAATTATTTTTTGCAGATTTTCCTCATAGACTTTTAGCGCTTCTGCATAAGGCAAACCTTTATTTGTGCCATGAAGGAAAATTACCTTCAAATCGTATTTTTCCAGTCCAGCTTTCAATTCTTTTTGTACATCCTCCGAGTAAGGAAACCAAGTTTCGATGCCATCATAGCCATCGTTTTTGGTCCGTTTTAGAAACTCGTCCAAAGACAATTTATTACCCCAGTCAGTTTGGAAAAATAGGATTTGCTGCTGGGCAAAAATTGGTGAAAGAAAGAAAATGAATAGAAATGCTAGAATGGTAATTCGTGTAAGCATGCAGGATTAAGCTAATATTTTATTGATCAATTCTCCTTCTACATCCGTCAATCGGAAAGGACGACCTTGGAAATCGTAGGTAAACTGCTCATGGTCAAAACCCATCAAATGAAGTATGGTGGCATGAATATCATGAACTGAAACTTTCTCCTCTATGCCAGAAAATCCGAAATCATCTGTTTTGCCATAAGTCACACCTGGTTTGATGCCGCCACCAGCCATCCACATAGTAAAGGCATCTCCGTGATGATCTCTACCTAGGAAACTTTGAGTTTTACCTTCCCTGTTTTCCTGCATTGGGGTACGACCAAATTCTCCTCCCCAAACTACTAAGGTGTCCTCAAGTAATCCCCTTTGTTTCAGATCAAGTAATAAGGCGGAAACGGGTCTGTCCATTTCCCGGCATTTGTTTCTCAATCCCATGTCGATAGATCCGTCATGATCTGTGCCGTGCGTATCCCAACCCCAATCGTATAACTGTACAAATCGAACTCCTTTTTCTACCAGTTTCCGGGCAAGAAGACAGTTGTTGGCAAAGGATTCTGAGCCAGGTTTGGTGCCATAAAGCTCATGAACTGACTCAGGTTCGTCGTTTATATTCATGACTTCTGGCACTTCGATTTGCATACGGTAAGCCATCTCGTACTGGTTGATTCTAGCCAGAATTTCAGGATCACCATAGGAATCAAACTCCTCCTTATTTACCGTATTGATAGCATCAATAACGTTTTTCTTCAAATTTCGAGACATTCCCTCTGGATCATCTAGATACAAAACCGGATCTCCTTTAGATCTGCATTGCACACCTTGATATACTGAAGGTAAAAAACCGGATCCCCAGACACTTTTACCTGCATCAGGAGTTTTTCCTCCAGAAGTAAGAACCACAAAGCCTGGAAGATTTTGGTTTTCTGTGCCCAAACCATAAGTCACCCAGCTTCCCAAACTAGGACGGCCAAGTCTCGCACTTCCTGTCTGCATCAAAAGTTGAGCAGGTCCATGATTGAATTGATCGGTATGAACTGCTTTCAAAAAGGAGACTTCATCGGCCATTTTTTGAAAGTGAGGCATGTAATCTGAGATCCAAGCGCCGGATTCTCCATGTTGGGAAAAATTAGCCTGCGGTCCAAGGAGATTAGGAACACCACGGATGAAAGCAAATTTCTTCCCTTCCAATAAAGATTGCGGACAAGGTTGGTTATGATATTTTGCTAATTCCGGTTTGAAATCAAATAGCTCCAACTGCGAAGGAGCTCCGGCCATGTGCAGGTAAATGATTGACTTCGCCTTAGCTCCAAATGGGGGTGGCAAAGGAGAAAGCGGATTCAAATCACGCTGGCTTAAGTTTAACCCTTTAGAACCTGCTGATGAACCAGTATCGCAACCAAACATCAGTGGAGCCATTGCGAGCCCACCAACTTTCGATACACAATCCATCAGGAAATGTCTTCTTGTTTGCTTCTCCAGCTTTTGCTGTGCAAACTCAACGAGCATTTTATCTAGACTTTTCATATCAAGGTTTGGTTAAGAATTCATCCATATTCAATAAGGCATTTGCCACGACAGACATGGCCGCTTGCTCAGGATTTGTTGATTTTTCTTTCACAGTGAAGAAGGCTTCCAATGAATCAGGTTTGCTTTTATATTCTGCCAACGCTTCTTCGTACAGATTAGAAAGTGTATTTAGCTTTTTTTCTGAGATAGGATTTAGCACTAGCTTCTGATAGCCATAGGCAATTCCTTTCTCGGGTTTTGAAGCATCATGTTTGATCATATCTTCTGCTAAGTAATATGCAGCTTCAAGATACACCGGGTCATTCAGTGTGACCAACGCTTGGAGAGGCGTGTTAGTCACTATCCTGCGACTCAGACAAACTTCCCGACTAGCTGCATCAAAAGATATAAAAGATGGGTAAGGACTAGTTCGCTTTAAGAAGGTATAAATACCACGTCTGTGTGCATCTTCTCCTTCACTTTCTTTCCAGGATTCCCCATTATAAACTGTCTGCCAAATCCCATCAGGCTGGTGAGGCTTGACACCTGGCCCATACATTTTATCACTCAACAATCCAGATACCGCTAAGGCTTGATCCCGTACTTGTTCGGCGCTTAATCTAAACCTTGGGCCACGGGCATACCATTTGTTTTGTGGGTCTTTTTTGTAAAGTTCGGCAGAAACTGCCGAGGACTGCTTGTAGGTAGCCGAAGTGACGATTTCCCTTATTAAGCTTTTCATGCTCCAATCGTACTCGTTCATGGTTTTCCAAGCCAAATAATCAAGCAGTTCAGGATGAGAAGGAGGATCAGATTGCGTGCCCATATCTTCCAGTGAACTTACTATACCACGACCAAATAGCTGATCCCAAACCCGGTTTACAAATGTTCTCGAAGTCAATGGATTCTCCTTATCCGTCAACCAATAAGCAAATCCAAGCCTATTATTAGGCCACTCTGGCTTCCAGTTATTGAATGTCTTTGGAGTTTCAGGGTTTACTTTTTCTCCCAGACTCATCCAATTTCCCCGCTCAAAAACATGACTCTCCCGCGCCATATAGGGAGGATTTTCAATCATAATTGGAAGCTTTGTTCCTCTGAAGTTCAATGCCGTTTCCCATGAATTCTGAATATCCTTGAATCCCGGTTTATCCTTTCCTTCCAAAGTTGGGACAAAAGCAAACCAGACAAATTTGGCGGCATTTTGCTGAGTTTTAACGCTTGGGTTTCTAACCTCCAAATAGAGATCTACCAAGCCATTTGTTGGCTTTATAGGAATGGGGCGAACAATATCGCCACCGGTTTTATTGATCGGAAATTCTGCTAGAACGTCTCCTTCTGGTCCACCATTCCGAATGGTCATTTTGCTACCATCAATGCCAGATCCGTAGTACATTAACATTTGGTCTGAGCCTCGGGTGTCGACTTTTCGAAGATAAGCTGACCCATTTGCCTGAATCCCTAGCCATTTAGTATCAATTAGCTCTGCGTTATTGAAGTCAACGGCATTGTGTGAAGGATACTTTGGTTCAAGATAAGTCAGGAAGTTTTTACGAGCTATTGCAGCTTTTTCACTTTCATTTTCTTTTACCCAAGCTAATACAGATTCAATTTTTGTTTTCTGCTCTACTGAATAAAATCTCAACCTAGGCTCTTCATCGTGGGTGTCTTCGTCTCTTGAATTATTGAAGAATGCCATGGATTGATAAAATTCCTCGTGACGAATTGGATCATACGGATGACTGTGGCATTGAACGCATGCCATTGTGGTGCTTTGCCAAACCTCATAGGTTGTTCCTACTCTGTCTAGAACTGCAGCTACTCTGAACTCCTCATCATTTGTCCCACCTTCATCATTATTCATGGTATTGCGGTGAAATGCCGTAGCTGCTAATTGATCTTCTGTAGGATTTGGAAGTAGATCTCCTGCTAATTGCTCTATAGTGAACTCGTCAAATGGTTTATCGTCATTGAATGCTCGGATCACGTAGTCTCTATATGGCCACATGGTTCGGGAAACATCCCGCTCATATCCTTTGGTATCAGCATATCTAGCCAGGTCTAGCCACCAAGTAGCCCACTTTTCTCCAAAAGAGGAAGATGCTAACATCTTGTCCACGGCTTCCTCGTAGGTGATTTTCTTGGACGAAAATTGCTCAACCAATTCGTTGGTTGGAGGTAAACCAGTAATATCCAGAGCAGCTCTTCGAATTAATTTAAGAGGGGATTCCTCTTTTGAAAATGTCAGTTCTTGCTCTTCGAGTTTTTTACCTACATAAAAATCTATTGCATTTGTAGATGCTTGAGCGTTGTCCCCAGAAAATCCTGCTGTCGTTTTGTTTTCAATTATTGCCGGAGCCTGAACGGGTTCATAAGCCCAGTGCTCACCCCATTTTGCTCCTTGTTTGATCCAAGTTTTTAAAAGATCGATTTCTTCCTTGGATAAAGGTGATCGCTCATAAGGCATTCTCAATTCAGGGTCTGAAGCTGTTAAACGTTTGATCAACTCGCTGCCATTCGGATCTCCTGGAATTATAGCGGGGTGTCCTGATTCTGTGTCTGCGAAAGCTTCTTCCTCAAAAAGCACAGAGAATCCACCGCTCTTTTTTACTCCGCCATGACATGAGATACAGTTTTTGTTTAGGATAGGCTTAATCTGGGTGCTGAAATCAACTTCCTTTTCAGGACCGAAAATCATGAATCCAGCAATTGCTATAATTGCAGCAATGGTAAGGAAACCAGCTATTTTAAGATTATTCATGGGTAATTGAATGAATCTTAAATTAGGGAATTCTGAGCTACTTCGAAAATAAGCTATAGTATAAAGCTAATTTAGAATAAGGATTGGATAATATTCTGTAAGCTAAATAGTTTGCTGTTAGAATATTTCCTTGCCATTGATTTAAAATGAAATTGTACACTAATCGTTGAAGAATCAGAAATGAAGTAGGATAAAAAAATGCCCAGCTAATAAAAGCTGAGCATTGAATTTAGAATTTATAGTTTGGAAGGTTTTCCAAGATGTCCTTAGTCATGGCGTCTAAATCGTAATCGTGCTGCCAGCCCCAATCCTTTCTGGCACAACTATCATCAATGCTATCTGGCCAACTATCAGCGATTGCCTGACGGAAATCCGGGTTATACTCGATTTTGAAATCTGGAATGTATTTTAAAATGCTCTCATAACTTTCTTTTGGTGTAAAGTTCATCGCAGCAAGATTGTAGCTAGAGCGTATTTTCACCGATTCGCGTGGTGCGTTCATCAGGTCCAAAGTTGCTTTAATCGCGTCTGGCATATACATCATCGGAAGGGAACTGTCTTCACGAAGGAAGCAATCAAATTTCTCGCCTGCTAATGCTTTGTGGTAAATATCCACAGCATAATCGGTTGTTCCACCTCCAGGAAGAGACTTGTAGCCAATCAAACCTGGGTAACGTAGACTGCGCACGTCCACATTAAACTTCTGAAAGTAGTATTCACACCATCTCTCCCCCGCCTGTTTCGAAATGCCATAAACCGTATTTGGCTCTTTGACGCAGTATTGAGGCGTATTGATTTTAGGAGTATTTGGTCCAAAGACCGCAATGGAAGAAGGCCAGTAAACCTTGTTCAATTTAAATTCTTTGGCTAGCTCAAGTACATGAAGCAAACTATCCATGTTGAGTTCCCAAGCAAAAAGAGGTTTTTTCTCACCAACTGCTGAGAGCACTGCCGCTAAATGATATATCTGAGTTATTTTTTCATTTTTTACAAGGTTTCTCAAACCTTCTTTGTCCATCACATCGAGGACCTGAAATCTACAAAAGTCAAATTTTGATTTTGCTGATTCGTTAAGATCTGTCGCTATTACTTGTTCTGCACCAAACTGATCTGCCAGAGAACGAGTGAGTTCTGAACCCAATTGCCCTGCGGCGCCTATTACCAGGATTTTTTCCATTAAAATTTCTTTAAAAATCAACCAAAGACGAGGTCTAGGTTTTTGTTTATATTTGGGTTTGCGACTGCAAAAGTAAGAAAAAACTGCTTCGAGAGCAGGTTTTTTGACCAAAGGAATAAGACGTTTTTGAATAACATAAAATCAACTAGCTATCATGTACGATCAGTTCAGACCCAAATTACAAGAAGAACTTAAGGGAATAGAAGAAGCAGGCCTTTTCAAAAAAGAGCGCGTCATCACCTCTCCACAATCAGCAGAAATTACTATTGCCGGCGGGCAGAAAGTTCTGAATTTCTGTGCAAATAATTATTTGGGGCTTTCATCTCATCCAAAAGTGATCGAAGCGGCTAAAGCTGCTATAGATTCTCATGGCTTTGGAATGTCCTCCGTGCGTTTTATTTGCGGTACGCAGGATATTCATAAGGAATTGGAAAAAAAGATTTCAGAGTTTTTGGGTACTGAGGATACGATTCTTTATGCAGCAGCTTTTGATGCAAATGGGGGAGTATTCGAGCCTATTTTGGGTCCGGAGGATGCGATTATCTCTGATGCTTTGAACCATGCTTCAATTATCGACGGCGTTCGCCTTTGCAAAGCAATGCGTTTTCGATACCAGCATAACGATATGGCTGATCTTGAAGCTCAGCTTAAGGATGCTATCGCAAAAGGAGCAAAGCAAAAAATCATCGTTACTGACGGAGTATTCTCCATGGACGGCACAATTGCTCAGTTGGATAAGATCGTAGAATTAGCAGAGAAATATGAGGCACTTGTAATGACAGATGAATGTCACTCTACAGGTTTTATGGGTAAAACTGGCCGTGGTGTCCACGAACATTGTGGTGTCATGGGCAAAATAGATATCATCACTGGTACGCTTGGAAAAGCCTTGGGTGGTGCTTCAGGAGGATTCACTTCAGGAAGAAAAGAGATTGTCGAATTACTTCGTCAGCGCTCTAGACCTTATTTGTTCTCCAATACCTTGGCTCCTTCGATTACAGGAGCCTCTATTGTGGTCTTTGATTTACTTTCTGAGACTACTGAGCTGAGAGATAAACTGGAAGAAAACACGAAGTACTTCCGGGAGAAGATGACTGCTGCTGGATTTGATATCAAGCCAGGTGAGCATGCAATCGTACCGATTATGTTGTATGACGCAGTTCTTTCACAAAAAATGGCTGAGAAAGTTTTGGAAAAAGGGATCTATGTTATTGGTTTCTACTATCCGGTGGTACCAAAAGGTCAGGCAAGGATCCGAGTTCAGATTTCTGCTGGTCATGACAGAGCTCATTTGGATCAGGCAATTGCCGCTTTCACTGAGGTCGGGAAAGAATTGGGAGTGATTGATTAATTCTTTACAGAGTTTTATCTAAAATAATAAAGCCGGGTATCAAATTTTGATTCCCGGCTTTATTGTGACTTTTTTAAAAGAACTTGGTTAAGTTTTTCGTGAAAATTGAAGGTTGCCTTACCTGACAGTCACATGAAAGCAACTCTGTTTCCTTTCTTTGATAAAGAAAATTTTGTTAGCTTCTTGAAATTCAGTTAATATCTTTTCCAGCTTTTTTTGAGTGCTTCTGCTAAAACGTTTCTTGCCATTCAATCTAATGTAAGAGATGTCAAACGATGCTCCATAAGAGTGGGAACTCACACCGCTAGTTGCATTTCTATTTTTCTTTCTTAAGCTTTTCTGCTGTTCAGGGGTTCTAGTTACTGAAGTAAGTGTAAAGAAGCTTTCAGAATCGGTTAGAGTTTGGAAAGCAATTCCTAGTTCTTCCAGAATAATTTTTGAATAGGGGGTCACATAAGGATGACTATGAGTTAATTCCATTACTTCATATCCTGCGCCCTCGTCAATTAGTACTAATTTCTCTTCTTCAATCAGCTTTTTAAATTGAATTTCATTCTCTATCAATCCAAATCCATTATGTTCTGCAGCATAAAGATGCTTGTCGTATTCTTTTGTAATCAGTTCATCAGGAATAGGAGTAATTACTCTTGGAGCAGGTAAGTCAAGTTCAATAGGTTCGGGTTTCTCCGGTTTAATCTTCGGTTTCTCAGTGTTTGTCAGGGAAACATAAGTGTGCTTTAATTGATTTTTTAGCTCTGGCATGTAAGCTTGTGTAGCCCAAGCACCAGCCGAAAAAAGTATAAATATTGAAGCTAGTTGAATATAAAGCGGTTTTCTCATAGGGTAATAAGTACTTAGTTTTTTCAAATTTAATACTGATTATTTCCAGAACAAAGATTAAACTTTGTCCTACCATTAATTTAGTTTTGGGTGATTAATGGACCAGCTTGTTCTGGTTTTGATTGAAATTACAACTTCTGCTTTTTTGGATTCAAATCCGAATATAAATTTTCTAACCAGTAAATTACATTTATTAGAAGTTATTAATCTTGAGAAGGTATAATTATACAGGTGACATAAGAATGACGTATGGATGTCTAAAATATTATTGTTTTCCCAAACTATTTTTTATTTTTTGGAAAATCAGTCCGCAAAAAATGCCATTCTACTTTACGATGCTGACTTAGTGGTCATCGCCAGTTTTCTTCTCTTTTTCAACTCGTATTCCTCAATATCTTCAAATCTAGCATCCACATCTAGATTATTAAGATAATCATTGATGGTTTCCCTGATTTCCTGAAAAGACATATTATGTAAAATCTTTCCATTTTTGGACATGGATAATTGTCCTGTTTCCTCAGAAACTATTAATACTATAGCATCCGTGGTCTCAGACATACCGATAGCAGCTCTGTGACGAAGTCCAAATTGTGCAGGTACTTCTCGCTCCGTAACCGGCAATATACAGCGAGCAGCTTTGATTTTACCGTTGTGGATGATGACAGCACCATCATGTAGTGGACTATATTTATTGAAAATTGAGATGAGTAGTCTTTTTGATAATTCAGCATCTAGAATATCGCCACTTTCTGCATAGAACTTGAGTTCAGTGCTTTTAGAAATTACCATCAAAGCTCCGGTATTGCTGCCTGCCAGTGTCTTGGACGCATCAATGATAGGGCTAATATTGAACAAAGAGTTATCCTTTTTTCTCCAGAAAAAAAGCATGTCTTTCCAGACATTGTCATCGGATAGTAGGGATGAACGACCTATAAGGAGGAGGAATTTTCTGATCTCAGGTGCAAAAATTATAATGGCGGCAATCACACCTACTCCCATGAATTGTCCTAATATGGCTGAGAGCAGTTCCATTCGAAGTGCTCTGACTAATAGGTAAATCAGATAGATGGATAGGAATCCAAGAAAAATCTTAATCGCAACACTTCCCTTTAGCAATTTATAGACTTGATATAATAGAGCTGCAACCAGCGCAATATCAATGATATTGACGATGGAGATGTCTAAAAATCCTATTTTGAAAAGTAAGGTCAAGGGTATAAAGTGTTGTATAATTTTAATGTTTCGTTAGCTTCTCTAACGTCATGAACTCTTAGGATGTTTGCACCATGACATAAAGCAAACATGTTTAAAGCTGTTGTACCATTCATTGCTTGATCAGCTTCCACATCCAGTGCTTTTGATATCATCGATTTCCTCGAAATACCTACCAAAATTGGTAAAGAAAGCGATTGAAACTGACGGAGGTTCCTGAGTAAGAAATAATTTTGATCGAGGGTTTTTGCAAATCCGAAGCCAGGGTCAATTATTACATCTTTGATGCCAAACTTTTTGAATTGTTCCAGTTTTTCAGCGAAATAATACAATATTTCTACCAAAATATCAGAATAATTCGTTTTTTTTTGCATGTTTTGAGGATTTCCTCTCATGTGCATGGCTATATATGGCACATTTAGCTTTGCAACTGTTTGGATCATTTCACTATCAAGGTCTCCTGCCGAAATATCATTGATTATATGCGCTCCAGATCTTATACCTTCTTCAGCTACTCTCGCACGAAAAGTATCTATGGAGATTATTACTTCAGGATAATTTGAGGTGATCCAATTAACAGCTGGTATAACTCGGTCGATTTCTTCCTGAAAACTTACTTCTGCAGCTCCGGGTCTAGAACTGTAACCTCCAAGATCCAGGATACTAGCCCCATTTAAAACGTGGGATTTAACAACTGCAGCAATTTTATCCAAAGATTTCTCAACTCTACTTGCTTTAAAAAAAGAGTCGGGAGTCAAGTTTACTATACCCATCAGTCTTGGTTTGTTGAACCTGATGAGCCGTCCATCGATTTGAAGGGTGTTTTTTTGGGGAAATGATTTATCTTCGATTCTAGAAGACTTGCCCGGAAGAGGAAACATTAAATTAATAAACTTTGGAGACGCAAACGAGTAACGAATATAAGGAAGTTATCAGCCGTTGTAAAGAACTATTTCGTAAGAAGACTATAGATTATGGTACAGCGTGGAGAATTTTTCGACTTCCCTCCATTACAGATCAGATTTTCATCAAAGCTCAACGTATAAGATCAATTCAGGAAAAAGGGAGTCAGAAAGTGAATGACCCCATTGAAGATGATTTTGTAGGAATTATAAATTATTGTCTAATCGCCTTGCTTCAAATTAGCTACCTAAAAGATGAGCGAATGGAGATTCCTTTTGAGGAGCTTGAATCGGCGTACGATCATTGGGTGAGCGAAACTCGTGGTCTTTTAGAGGATAAAAATCACGATTATGGAGAGGCTTGGCGGGATATGCGCGTGAGCTCGATGACAGATATTATTTTAATGAAATTACTTCGGACTAAGCAAATTGAGGATAATCAAGGTCACACGCTTGTGTCGGAAGGTATTGAGGCTAACTATCAGGATATGATCAATTATGCAGTGTTTTGTTTAATTAAATTGAATTATCATGTTTAAGCAAGGGTTTTTATGGGTTATTCGATTTATCGTTGGAGGCCTATTTATTTTTTCAGGATTAATCAAGGTTAATGATCCCGTTGGAACAGCTATAAAATTGGAAGAGTACTTCGATGTATTTTCCAATGATATCGCAGGATTCTTCACTTACCTCAAGCCATTTGCTTTGGAACTTGGGATATTTCTTGTCGTTATTGAAGTAGTCCTAGGTGTCATGCTAATTTTGGGAGTTAAGAGTAGGTTTATAGTCTGGGCACTTGGGCTTATGATTTTATTCTTTACTTTTCTTACCTTCTATTCTGCCTATTTTAATAAAGTAACAGATTGCGGCTGCTTTGGTGACGCAATTAAATTGACACCATGGGAATCTTTTTATAAGGATTTGATCCTTCTTGTGTTGATAGCAATTTTGTTTTTATTTCAAGCTGATTTACCAAAAAGCTCTCCTGCTTGGTCAAAAATGGTAACTGCATCTGTTTTGGTTATTTCCTTTATTTTGGCGATTGTGGCTGTCCGTAATTTGCCTTTTATAGATTTCAGAGCATACAAAGTTGGAGTGAACATTCCAACCAATATGCTTCCGTCTTCTCCTTTACAATATTCTTATGTGATGAAGAAGGGTGGGGAGCTGGTAACTTTTGATCAATACCCTTCGGATGAAAGTCTGGAATTTGTCGAAATGAATCTCAAGAACCCTGATGCTCTACCAAAAATTTCTGATTTCGCCGTATGGAATGATGATGGCGATTACTCAGAAGAAGTTTTTACTGGAAAAAAGGTTCTGATTTTAGTGAGCAGTATGGCCAAAATGAGCGATTCTCATCTGGATGAAATTACAGAGATGGTTAAATCACTTTCTGGATCACCAGTTCAGCCTGTTTTTGTAGCAGCTGCATCCCAGGAAGAAATCCAGAAATTCACCGCTTCACATGGATGGGACGTACTTTCTCTTCAAGCTGATGCAACGGTAGTAAAAACCATTATCCGATCTAATCCGGGAATAATGGTACTAAAAGACGGGACAGTTTTGGCGAAATATCATCATAACAACACTCCAGAGGCAAGTGATGTACTAAATCTATTTCTGAAGTAATGGGGAAGGATCTTAAAATTGTACTGGTAGGGCTTCCCGGTTCTGGAAAAAGTACATTTGGAAAGCAACTGGCATCTGTACTAGATTTCCCTTATTTCGACCTTGATAATTTGATCGAAGGAAGATATCAGATGAAAATTCCAGAAATTTTCACTCAGTATGGGGAAGGGGAATTTCGTAATAGGGAAACCAAAGTTTTACGTGATTTTTTGAATAGAGAAGATTCTTATGTGCTAGCTTCAGGCGGAGGATCCCCCTGCTTTAATGATAACATGGATTTGATAAATGAGAAAGCTGTTTCAGTTTATCTTGATGTGCCACTCGAAGAGATTTCTACTAGATTAGGAATGTCCAAAGCCAATAATAGACCAATGTTCATGGATCTAGATCAGGGAGAAATTACATTGAAACTTAAAAGTTTGCTCGTAGAGCGTGATTATTTTTACAATCAATCAAAAATAAAGCTCAGCGGTGAAGATTTCTCCGCTGAGCTTCTGGTATCTGAATTAATTCGTTTAATTAAAAGCTAAGACCAAGTGTAAGCACTCCATTAAGCAGGTTGTTCTCAATTTCAGTGACAGGACCGATATTACCTCCCTGCTGATCCAAAACCTGATAGCTGCTATAAAGCGTGTTGAATTTTTGGTTTACCAACGCAAAATCAACTGAGAACTTTTTAATCTTCACTCCAAGTCCTCCACTGATTTGTTGAGTGCTTCTGTCGTAATCTGAGTTAGCTATTGGATCTCCATAAAAACCATATCCTCCTCGAAACCTGAAATTGCTTAATTTGAACTCGGCTCCAAATCTAAAGTTAATTGTGCTAGTATATAGGTTTTTTATTTCCAGATTATCTGGTCCTTCATCAAAATCCCTTGTGTTAATTTTTGCAGCGCTGTAATCCACCCAGTCTACATCTGCAGAAATAAATCCATTTTTTCCTAAAAATACAGTTGCTCCACCACCTATTTTAAGTGGCGTGTTCAAATTATAAGAACTTACAAATATGTCTGTGAATTCCTCATACTCACCTAATACTTCTTCTTCGTCTTCTGTTGGATTATATACATAACCATCATAATTAGCATAGCTACTTGCTGAGTATTCATCATTTAGGGAGTACCAAGTTGGAGATTGGAATGTGAAACCTAAATTCAAGTAATCAATTGGCTTGTAGATTAGACCCAAATTCAAATTAAGTCCACCACCATTTATTGCCAAACGCTCGTTTAGAGAAGAATTTATCAAAGGGGCATCAGTTCCAAAAAATTCATTGTATTGTTTCGTTGACGAGAAATTTACAGTTCTGATTCCAAGTGATCCACCAACAAATAACTTATAATTAAAATTTGCGCCATATGAGAAAGTTATTTGGCTGGAACTTCCTTCCTGCTGGATATTCTCATCTTGTTGAGCGGCAAAATCTAAACTGTTTATAGGCACATACTGACCGGATATAACTTGACCGTTTGAATTATATGCAGGGTTTATTTGGTAGGTTTGATACGCCAGATTAGTTAACCCTGATAATTGTTGTACAGATAAGCCATTTGCATCCTGGACATAAAAATCCAAAATAGATGTTTCACCAAACTCATCTGAATAATAACCAAATTCTGTATTGAAGTTGGCAATTCTTTGAATGCTAATGCCAAAGGCACCTCCTTTAAAACTTCCCCTATCAAATTCGCTTCTTGGACTAGCCAATACATAACTTGCATTTGGGAGTGAGAAGTTGGTGGTATTATAACTATTATTCTGACCGAGATAATTTGTCTCAACTCCCCAGTCGGTATAGCCTATTGTGATGCTACCTTCTGATGTTCTAAAAAATCCAAGCCCCGCTGGATTACCTGCAATATTGGAAACATCGCCACCAAGCGACCACTGGGTACCTCCCACACCTATTATCCGGGCTGACCCGGCAGGCTTGACTTGACTAAATCGGTAAGCATCTTCGTAGTAGCCGCTTTGCGCCAATACAACAGAAGATGAAATAAAACAGAGGGATAAAACCAGAATGGATATTCTCATTTAGATTTGATTTGGGTGTTATAAATAAACGTGAAAGTGGGGTAGATTTGTTACTAATTCTTGGTTTTCTTCTCAAAAAGAATCACTCTTGGTGAACGAGATAGCTATGGTTGCAACTCATATCAATAAAGAAGGCAGTGAATTCACTGCCTTCTTTATTGATATTTTATTACTTAAAATTAATTTCCTCTACCACCTCTGGAAACACCAGAGCTGCCACGGCTAGCTCCTCCGGTAGATCCGCTACTACTTCCTGAACTTCTACTTGGTGAGCTGAAAGTCGGAGAGCTACTTCTAGATGGAGCAACTGTTCTGGTATTCATATTAGAACTACCTCTATTGTAAGATGGTGATGAAGTTCTTGAAGGAACATTACTTCTATTATAAGATGGGCTGGATGTTCTGCCATTTGAAGGATATGAAGATCTTATCATACCACCTCTGCCAGCATCAATTGCTCTAGAGTTAGAAGGGTTAACGCTTGGTCTAGCAGAAGGCATCGCGCTTCTAGTTCGTGAAACCGGTCTATCAATAGCTGCAGAACCTACATTTCTTGTACTACCAGTTCTTGATCTTGAATTATAATAATCATTTTGGGATGAACTGAAGTCTCTTGCAGAAACTCTTGAATTTTCAGAATTTGATATAACTCTTCTTGTAGACGATCCATTGTTCAAAACGTCTCTTCTTGCTTGAGCTCTAGCAGTACTTGGTTGAAGTGAGGCTCTAGAAACGTTACTTCTGCCATTAGATGCTGCAAGTGAAGATCCACGTGTTGGTCTTGCACCGGTTACTATTCTTCTGTCTCCGTACTCACCACCTGGCAATACGTAAATTGGGTTTCTGGCAAAATATCCAGGGTATCCATATCCATAGCCAGGGTATCCACCCCAACCATACATCGGCATTCCCCATGGGTCGTAGAATCCTCCATAACCAAATCCTGGTCGATAAAAAGGTCTCCCAAATCCAAAACCTATGTTTAGATTGAAACCAGGTCTGTATCCGAAACCGGGACCCCAGAATGGATCGTAAAAACCACCCATTCCCCAAGGTGACATTCCATACATCATACCCATACCAAATGCCATAGAAGTGTTAAAGCTGGAATTATTTCCTGAACCAGCTACTCTATAATTATTGTATGCATTTATATTAGGTGAAAATTCTTCAGATCCCTCTTCATCGAAATATACAATGTCATCCTGCACAGTATCCTGCTCAGCTTGATATCTAGCGATGTAATCTGGATTTACATTTCTAGAACTGAAACTTTCCTGAGGAAGAGCTTCTTCATTGGTTGTTGCCAGTGTCTGGAACTCCTCACGATTATTATTTTGCACGGCATATTCAGTTGCCACTTTAGCATCTGAAGCCATGAAATACAGATTATCGTCCGCCCCTGTAGTAGCCAGTTTATTAGTACTACATGATGCTAAGACTAATGCTCCAAGTATTAATGATGATGTTTGAATTGGGAAATTCTTCATGGTTGAAGTTTTATTAGTTATTATCTTATACGTGGCTATGGGTGGAGGGTTATACTTTTTGAATATATTTGCCCCGCATAAGTTAAGCAAATTTAACTATAATCTGTATCTCAACCAACCACAATGAGTAAAGGACTACCTAAGAGAAGCGAGGATTATTCGCTTTGGTACAATGAATTAGTGAAAAAAGCTGATTTGGCTGAGAATTCAGCTGTAAGAGGTTGTATGGTAATAAAACCCTATGGCTATTCTATATGGGAAAAAATGCAAGCGGAACTAGACCGGATGTTCAAGGAGACAGGACATTCCAATGCATATTTTCCACTTTTTATACCCAAATCTTTCCTAAGTAAAGAAGCTAGTCACGTTGAAGGTTTTGCTAAAGAATGTGCTGTAGTAACCCACTATAGATTGAAAAATGCAGAAGATGGCAGTGGCGTTATCGTAGATCCTGAGGCAAAACTGGAAGAGGAGTTGATTGTTCGTCCTACTTCAGAAACTGTCATTTGGAGTACGTATAAAAATTGGATTCAATCTTATCGGGATCTGCCTCTCTTGGTTAATCAGTGGGCAAATGTTGTCCGTTGGGAAATGAGGACCAGGTTATTTCTGCGTACAACAGAATTTCTGTGGCAGGAGGGACATACTGCTCATGCAACCAAAAAAGAAGCTGAAGCGGAGACATTGCAAATGATGAATGTTTATGCCCAGTTTGCAGAAGACTTTATGGCGTTGCCAGTAGTAAGAGGCAGAAAAACAGAAACTGAACGATTTGCAGGAGCTGATGATACACTTTGTATTGAAGCTATGATGCAGGATGGCAAAGCTCTTCAGGCTGGAACTTCCCACTTTCTAGGTCAAAATTTCGCCAAAGCTTTTGATGTGAAGTTTGCTACTAAAGAAGGTGGACTTGATTACGTTTGGGGGACTTCTTGGGGAGTAAGTACACGTTTGATGGGAGCGTTGATTATGGCTCACTCAGATGATAATGGATTGGTACTTCCTCCGAAACTTGCGCCAATTCAGGTTGTCATTATACCTATATACAGAAAAGATGAGGAGTTTGACGCCATCTCAGAGAAGGCAAATGAAATTATGGCTGAACTTCGAAAAGTAGGAGTTTCTGTTAAATATGATAATAGAGACACCTATAAGCCGGGTTGGAAATTTGCAGAGCATGAATTGAAAGGTGTTCCGTTAAGAATTGCTATTGGTCCTAGAGATTTGGAAAATGGTACCATTGAAATTGCAAGAAGGGATACGTTGACCAAAGAACAATTTGAATTAGCATCTCAGCCAATAGCCGAGAAAATATCGGGAATGCTTGAAGAAATTCAGGCCAGCATTTATTCTAAAGCTCTTGATTTCAGAAATGAAATGACCACGGAAGTGAATTCATGGGATGAATTTAAAGAAGTACTGGAAAACAAGACTGGATTCCTATCAGCTCACTGGGATGGTACAGCTGAAACCGAAGAAAAAATCAAAGATCTCACCAAAGCAACTATTCGCTGTATTCCATTAGATAGAAAAGAGGAAGCAGGAGTTTGTGTGTATTCAGGAAATCCTTCTAGGGGAAGAGTACTATTTGCCAAAGCTTATTAAGTTATTAATAGCAAAGAATAGTATCTACTCATAGGAAAAAGTAAGAAAAAGGCTGGTCGATTATTCGGCCAGCCTTTGAATTTATAAACTCCAAATAAGAGTTTAAAAAAGAGCTTTCACGACTGTAATTAGGTTTATTAGAATATATATTCTAGTCATGTTTTTGAACAAAAGACTTGAGATCTTCACAAATTATGTGATGCCTTTTAAAAGTTATAAGTCTACTTATCTTCCACCGATTAATCTGAAAAGAATAGCTACTACAGCGAGAACTAGTAAAATATGGATTAGCCCTGTGACGCTATAGATGAACACGCCGACTAACCATCCTATTAATAGAATTGCTGCGATTATGTATAATAATGAACTCATAATGTGTTTTTTTAAATTGTATTTTAATAGTTGGGGCTATTTTCAATACAAATGCCACTTAGGAAAAGTGTCTTAATCGAGTCTAAAGGGTGTTCTAGTCCATTTTAAAATTGTTCCACTAACTTTTACGGGAAAAATTAATCCCAATGCGGGCATCTAAGTACATACTGCTAACACCAAGCTTGAAAAAATTCCAGCATAGTCAAAGCTTCTCCTTAAATCTTAGTCAGTCCTATTATCTTTCCCCAAAAATCGCAGAACCGATCCTTACCATCGTGCTCCCTTCTTCCTGAGCAATAAGGTAATCACCGCTCATTCCTATGGATATGTCCTTGAATTGGACAAACTCTGGAAGTTGACGTCTTTTCAGTTCCTCGAAAAGTGATTTCAATTCTCTAAACTCTTTTCTTACCTGGTCTTTATTTTCTGTAAAGGTGGCCATTCCCATTAGACCTCGAATATTTACATGGCCAAGACTTAGGAAATCTGAGGTGGCAAACATTTCATCCAATTCCGTAGTGTCAAAACCAAATTTCGTTTCTTCCTTCGCGATATGGATTTGTAGTAGCACATTGATTTTACGGTCTATCTTTTTGCCTTGTTTATTTATTTCCTTAAGTAGTTTGAAAGAATCCACGCCGTGAATTAGATGCACAAAAGGAACTATGTATTTCACCTTGTTGCTTTGAAGATGCCCTATCATATGCCAGTTAACATCCACAGGCATTTCAGGTTGTTTGGTCTGCAGTTCTTGTACTTTGTTTTCCCCAAAATCCCTCACTCCAGCGTCATATGCCTCTTTCAAATCAGAAAGGGGCTTGGTTTTGCTCACTGCGATTAAACGACATTCTTGATTTAAGAATGTTTTTTTTACTGCTTCAAGGTTGGCTTTAATGTCCATTTTCTATTTTTATGCTTTACTTATTTTTCCAGAAGGCCTAAAACAAAGATATGGCGATCATTAGTACTTTGCTAAAAAAAGGCATTCGCCTGAGAGAGAGTCTAGAACAAGAGTACTCTCATCCTTTAGAACTCCAACGTCAGGAATTGAAGAAAATGCTGATATATGCAGCGGAAACAGAAATTGGCAAAAAATATGATTTCGCTAAAATACTGAAGGGTTTCCGCTGGGGAGAGAGCGAATTTTACGAGCGCTACAAATCCCAGGTTCCTATTTATGATTACAACCGTATTCATGACGAGTGGTGGTATAAACTGCTTGAAGGGAAATCAAATGTAACTTGGCCTGGACCTGTAAGGCATTTTGCATTAAGCAGCGGTACTTCCGGTGCCACTTCCAAATTTATTCCGATCACAAGGGATATGGTGAAAGCAATACGTAGAACAGGGGTGCGTCAAATTCTGTCTCTTTCTAAATATGATCTGCCCGCGTCATTACTGACAAGAGGTATTCTAATGCTGGGAGGAAGTACTGATTTGGAATTTAACGGAACATATTTTTCAGGAGATCTTAGCGGAATTACTACAGGCCGATTGCCAATATGGTTTCAGCGTTTTTATAAGCCAGGAAAAAAGATATCCCGAAGTAAAAATTGGGGAGATAAATTGGATCAGATTGTAGAGAAAGCCAAGTCTTGGGATATTGGAATTATAGTAGGAGTGCCAGCTTGGCTTCAGATCTTGATTGAAAAAATCATCGAACGATATGAGGTGAATAATATTCATGAGATCTGGCCCAATCTGCAGATTTTCGTTCACGGTGGGGTTTCTTTTGAACCTTATAAAAAAGGCTTTGAAAGACTTTTGGGTAAACCTCTCTTATATCTGGAGACTTATTTGGCATCAGAAGGCTTTTTGGCTTTTCAGGCTTTGCCAAATCGTAAATCAATGCGTCTTGTTTTGAACAATGGTATTTTCCATGAATTTGTGCCTTTCAACGATAGCAACTTTGATGAGGAAGGGAATATCAAACAGGATGCTGAGACCCTGAAAATAGATGAAATTGAGGAAGGAAAAGATTATGCTTTATTGATCAGTACGTGTGCTGGAGCATGGAGATATCTGATTGGAGACGTGATACGCTTTGTTTCAAAGGAAGAATCGGAAATAATTATATCTGGCCGAACAAAACATTTTTTGAGCCTTTGCGGTGAGCACCTTTCGGTTGATAATATGAATAAAGCTATTGAGCTCACTGCAGAAGAGCATGATTTCAATATCCGGGAATTTACAGTTTTGGGTATTCCCCATGGAAGTCTTTTTGCACATCATTGGTTTGTAGGTTCGGACACAAAAATTAAAGAAAGCGTCCTTAAAAAATCCATAGACAAAAATTTGAAGTTACTTAATGATGATTATGCTGTGGAGAGAAATCATGCTTTGAAAAAAGTATTTGTAACAGTTTTACCTCCAGCTTTATTTTATGATTGGCTAAAAGAACAAGGGAAAGAGGGCGGACAAAATAAATTCCCTAGAGTTCTTAAAGGAGAAAAAGCATCAAACTGGCAGGAATTTCTCACCAATAGGGATTTTAAATTGTGATTGAAGCATTATTGGAGGGGATAAGTATGGGATTGCTGCTATCGGCTATGATAGGTCCCGTATTTTTTACCTTAATCCAGAGTAGTCTTGAAAAAGGTTTTCGATACGCCGCAATGGTTGCTATTGGTATTTTAGTGAGTGATTCACTATACGTTGTTCTTACTTATTTTGGAGTTAGATTTTTGGCTGAGGCTACTTACTTTGAATCTTTACTAGGGTATGTAGGAGGGGTAATTTTGATAGGATTCGGCATTAGTTACTTAGTGAAAAAGCAAGCTGTAAGACCTAAAAATGAAATTGGAGAAGAGTCAAAAGGAAAGAAAAGAGGTGCTTTTATCAAAGGTTTTAGCATAAACGGCATCAACCCTTTTGTGCTGCTTTTTTGGATATCAATTGCAAGCTTGGTCCACCTCAAGGAATCATTTGATTCAATGGATGTTTGGGCCTATTATGTTGGTATTCTTTCGACTGTTTTCTCAATTGACTTGACGAAAGCTTATATCGCAAAGAAATTAGCACAGTTTGTAACTCCTGTATTCATGTTTTGGCTAAATAAGATTGTCGGAATTGCTATGATAGGATTCGGAATTCGTCTGGTATGGTTTGCCATGGGTTAGAACATTAAAAAATATTAGTATGACAGGCGGTTCATAATAAGCTTATAAAACAATAAGTAGTATAACTGGGTTGAATTTCCAATTCCCAAACATGTTTCAAACCTTTGATTATGCTCAAAAATTCACCTTCATACTCACTCATACTTTTTATAATTTTGCTTACTGTAGTCTTCATACCTCTTGAATCTATGGCACAAAATATCCCTGAACTTCAAAATTTCAATCAAACCAGGATTTCTTACAACGAAAAGGGAATGTTGATTTTGGGAGGTTGGGCTGTTGGCAATATGATTTGGGGAGGAATAGCTGCTGGACAGCACACTGGGCAAAGCAAAGCATTTCATCAAATGAATCTCTATTGGAACTCGGTTAATTTAGTTATTGCCGGGTTTGGATATTGGCAAGCAACGAAAGAAAATCCTGGTTCCGACTTTTGGGCAACCATGAGTTCTCAACAGAGTATGGAGAAGATATTGCTTTTTAATGCAGGTCTCGATATAGCCTATATTGCAGGTGGTATGTATTTAAAAGAGCGGGGACTTAGAATTGATAAGGATAAGTTTGTAGGATTTGGGAAGTCCATTATTCTCCAAGGTGCTTTCTTGCTAACTTTCGATGCGATCATGTATACTTTTCACCATACACATGCTCAGGAACTTCCCCAGATAGTTAATCAGATTAGTTTAAGTCCTACAGGATTTAATTTTTCTATTCCGCTCGGGTCATTTCAATAAAAAGATCTAATAAGTAATTTATAAAAAAAGGTTACTTATTCTGTAAAAAAATAATCCCTCCAGTTTTCACCAGAGGGATTTATCTTATAGAGTTTATCTTGGATTAATCAGCCAAATACTTTACTACAGGAGTGTAGTCCATATCAAATGCTTCTGCAACTGCCTGATAGACAATGTCACCATTTATCACATTTAAACCTGGAACTAAGTCAGGATTATCTTGGGCAGCTTTTTTCCAGCCTTTCTCTGCCAGTTGAATTGCGTAAGGAAGTGTTGCATTGGTCAAAGCCAGTGTAGAAGTGTAAGGCACAGCTCCAGGCATGTTTGCTACACAGTAGTGAACTACATCATCAATGATAAAAGTAGGATCCTGATGTGTAGTTGGTTTACAAGTTTCTATACATCCGCCCTGGTCAACTGCTACATCCACCAGTACAGTACCAGGAAGCATTTCCTTCAGCATGTCGCGTGTGATCAAGTGAGGAGCTTTGGCACCCGGAATCAATACAGCTCCGATGATCAAGTCATGATTTTTAATCAATTTTCTAATATTATACTCATTAGACATCATGGTATTTACGTTTGCAGGCATCACATCAGCCAAATATCGCAAACGTGGCAAGTTGACATCCATAATAGTCACATCGGCACCGAGTCCAGCAGCCATCCAGGCAGCCTGCGTACCTACTATACCACCACCAAGAATCAAAACCTTCGCAGGAAGTACTCCAGGTACACCACCAAGGAGAATACCTCTTCCACCCAGTGGTTTCTCCAGATAGTTAGCGCCTTTCTGCACAGCCATTCTACCGGCAACTTCAGACATAGGTACCAATAGAGGGAGGCTTTTGTCAGATTTTTCTACAGTTTCATAAGCTAGGCAAACTGATTTACTAGCTACCATCGCCTTAGTCAAAGGTTCGTAAGAAGCGAAGTGAAAATAGGTAAATAATAATTGACCTTCTTTGATCAGCTTATATTCAGGCTCGATTGGTTCCTTCACCTTCATTATCATCTCAGCGATTTCGTAAGTTGCCTCGATGGTTGGAAGGACTTGAGCACCTGCCTGTTCATATTCAGAGTCAGGAAAGCCACTTCCTTCACCTGCAGTATGCTGAATATAAACTGAATGACCTCTTTTTACCAATTCTTTTGCACCGGCAGGGGTAAGGGCTACACGGTTTTCATTGTTTTTGATTTCCTTTGGAACGCCTATGATCATGAATTCTCTGGTTGGATTTAAATAAATTCGTGTGCAAAGATAATAAGCAAAGGAATATCACTAGGTATAAAAAAGAATAGTATTTGGTATGCTTTTGAAAATTAAATGAATTCAAAATAATGTATTGAAATTGATGTTTTTGTTTTAAAAAATTTTAATTTTTGACTTTTAAGCATTGAAAATTTTGAAGTGCTTTTTTGGTTAAAGAATTGGTTTTTATAGGACAATTATTTCAGGTTTATTTGTTTGATTTGTAGCTAATTTAAGTTTTTCAAAATAAAATTCTGTTAAAGATGTTGTATCCTGGTCTTGTCCAAATTTTTGATCGGAAAATAATAATGTTGAAATTTGTATAAAAAATGGATTTGGCTATTTTTGAGTGATCCAAAAGATCATTTAGCCAAAACCCAAATAACTTTAGTAAATTATTCTTATGTCAGAAGTTCAATCAGTACCCAAAAACCTGAATTCTCCGAATCTTTCTAAAGAAGCTATACTTGAAGACTTTCGTGTTGCCATGTTAAGTCGGCATGCTTCTTTGGTAGGCAGAAAGGAAGTGTTCATGGGAAAAGCCAAGTTTGGGATTTTTGGAGACGGGAAGGAACTTGCTCAGATTGCAATGGCTCGCGCTTTTCAGCTGGGTGATTTTCGTTCCGGATATTATAGAGATCAGACATTTATGTTGGCCATTGGTGAACTGACTGTTCAGCAATATTTTTCTCAATTGTACGCTTTTACCGATGTTAACGCCGAGCCTGCAAGCGCTGGAAGGTTGATGAATGGCCACTTCGCTACACGTTCCTTAAATGAGGATGGAAGCTGGAAAGACCTAACTAAGAAATTTAATTCTGCTGCAGATATATCTCCTACAGCAGCCCAAATGCCTAAGCTTCTTGGATTGGCTTATGCTTCAAAACTTTTTAGAGAAAACAAGGGATTGAAGGATATGACTAAGTTTTCTGTGAATGGAAATGAAGTCGCTTGGGGCACAATAGGAAATGCTTCCACATCCGAAGGGATGTTTTTTGAAACCATCAATGCAGCAGGCGTGATGCAGGTACCTATGGTTATCTCAATATGGGATGATGGATATGGGATATCTGTACCAAATGAATTTCATACTACCAAAGGAAGTATTTCCGATGCTTTAGCAGGGTTCGAAAGAACTGATGGGCAAAAGGGCATCGAAATAATAAAAGTGAATGGCTGGGATTATGAAGCTTTGCTAAATGCTTACATGGAAGCGGGAGCTCTTGCCCGAGCATCCCATGTCCCGGTGATGATCCATGTACTAGAAATGACTCAGCCTCAAGGACATTCTACGTCAGGTTCTCATGAGCGATATAAAAATGCCGAACGTCTTAAATGGGAAAAAGACTGGGATTGTATTTCCAAATTCAGGGAATATATTCTGAGCAATAAAATTGCAAATGCTGATACGCTAGATAAAATAGAGAGTGAAGCAAAAGTACAGGTTAAAAAAGAGAAGGAAGCAGCTTGGAATAAGTTTTCAAGTGGAATTAAGCAGGAGCTGAATGAAGCAGTAAGCTTGCTAAGAGCTGCTGCTCAGCATAGCACTAGAAAAGTACTTATTAATCAGCTGGCTGAGGAATTGTCAAAGACAATTAATCCAATAAGAAAGGATGTAATAGTAGCTGTAAGGAAAGCACTTTTGACATTAAGACTTGATTCTCCTCAGGTTAAAAAAGATCTGAAAGCATGGTATGAAAAACAGACTGATCTGAATTTTGATAGGTACAATAGTCATTTATATAGCCATTCAGAATGGAGCGTGTTGAATGTGGAGGAGGTCCCTGTTCAGTTCAATTCCAATTCTCATTTTGTTGACGGTAGAGAAATTCTACAGTCTTTTTTTGATTATACATTAGAAAAAGATCCCCGGTTCTTTACTTTCGGTGAGGATGTAGGTAAGATTGGCGATGTTAATCAGGCTTTTGCTGGTCTGCAAGCTAAACATGGAGAGTTGAGAGTGGCTGATACCGGAATCAGGGAATGCACTATTATTGGTCAGGGGATCGGCACATCCTTGAGAGGATTACGTCCACTTGCAGAGATTCAATACCTTGACTACTTGCTTTACGGTTTGCAGATGTTGGCAGATGATGTTGCTTGCCTTCAGTATCGCACCAAGGGTGGCCAAAAAGCTCCGATGATCGTACGTACAAGAGGCCATAGATTAGAAGGAGTTTGGCATTCAGGATCTCCTATGGGAATGATTCTGTCAACTCTAAGAGGAATGGTAGTATGTGTGCCTAGAGATATGACACAAGCCGCAGGAATGTATAATTCCCTGTTAAAATCCGATGAGCCAGCTATAGTAATAGAATGCCTTAATGGTTATAGGTTAAAAGAAAAGATGCCTTCCAATATCGGCGAATACACTGTGGCGTTAGGAAAGCCAGAAATTCTAAGAGAAGGAATGGATGTGAGTATTGTAACCTATGGATCTATGTGCAGAATTGTGATGGATGCTGCCGCTGAACTTTCAGACATTGGGATTGATGTGGAGGTGTTGGATGTGCAAACACTTTTACCTTTTGACGTACATGGAATCATCGCAGAATCGATCATAAAGACCAATCGCGTTATTTTTGCAGACGAAGATGTGCCTGGAGCAGGATCAGCATATATGCTACAGCAAGTAATAGAAGGGCAGGAGGTATTCAAATATTTGGATTCGGAACCTCAAACTATAGCTGCAAAAGCTCATAGGACACCTTATTCCTCTGATGGGGACTATTTCTCTAAGCCTAGCGTGGAAGATGTAGTAGAAAAAGTATATGCAATGATGAATGAGATAAATCCTAAAAAATTTCCAGCTCTTTAAGATAATATATTTGTAAAATAAATTAGAAAAAGCCCTTCCAAAGGGCTTTTTCTAATTTTGTGGCCTAGTAATTTGGGACAGTGTCACTTCCGGACTAAATACTTCATTGCTCCTGTTCAACGCTCTGTCTTGGATTTCTACAGCGATCTGAATAGTGTCATTTCTAAAAATTGACTCCCATCCAGAAGATAGCATTCCATAGCTTATATTTCCTTCAACAGCTTGTCCTACGTCAGAGGTGAGAATTCGTGGAAAACGTCCATTAAATGTTGTATAGTATGGAGGATCCTGCCATCTGAATTCAGTGAACTGACCATTTCTTTTGATAAAGAATTTTACGAAAATATTAAACTGATTAGGGTTTTGTTTCACCCAAATAGTATCATTCACTCTCACATTTCCCACTAAAGGATCTACAAACCAGTCGATGGGATTGTAGGTAGGAGCTTCTGGAGGTCGCGTACCATAAGTGATTAATTCGCCATTGGCATCCCTCTGAAACTCAACATTGTTAAAGGGAGGATCATCATCAGTACCGGATAGACCTAAATCCCCTTCTGCATCCTGAAAGTCTATACCGACAATCAAAGAATCAGATCCCGAGGTTGGGGCATATTCGATTGATTCAAAGGTGATTTGAGGAACTGAGGGGAAATTATCAGGCGGATTGATACAGGCAATTGCGAGAATCAACAAAAAGAATATTCCTAAATAGCTTTTTAAACGCATAGGGCGAAAGTAAATTTACCACCAAATTAAACCATTACTTTGGTTGGATTAATGCAAAATATAAAACGATGCAGGATTTTAAAAGTTTTTCAAGTAGGCTAAGTAATTTGAAATCGGAAGAATTCGAAAACTTAGCTCTACAACTTTTTGAATTCCAGTCTCAGTCTAATCCAATTTACAGAAAATACCTGGAGGCTCGTAATGTATCTACGCAGTCGGTGAAATCATTAGATCAAATTCCATTTTTACCCATCAGGTTCTTTAAAGATCATCAGGTTATATCAGGAGATAAAGCTAACTATTCTGAGTACTTCTCCAGCAGCGGAACCACTGGAATGATTACAAGCAGGCATTATATATGGTCTGAGGATTGGTATTTGGATCATGCACAGCAGATCTTTGAAAGCAACTATGGGAGTTTGGAAGGTTCTCATGTGCTGGCTCTTTTACCAGCATATTTGGAAAGAAAAGGAAGTAGTCTAGTAAGCATGGCAAATCATTTTATCAAAGAAAGTAAGTCTGCACATTCGGGCTTTTACTTGTACAACCAAGATGAATTGCTGGAAAAAATGGAAATGCTCGCTGCAGATGGAAAGCAAATTTTGCTGCTTGGAGTTACCTTTGCTTTACTTGATCTAGCTGAATCCGGTAAGAGTTTTTCAGCACCGGGAAATCTCGTGGTCATGGAAACTGGTGGTATGAAAGGAAGGAGAAAAGAGATGATTCGTGAGGAAGTGCATGATATTCTAAAACCATTTTTCGGTGTGAAGGAAATTCACTCAGAATATGGAATGACTGAGTTGATGTCCCAAGCGTATTCTAAAGGTCAAGGGAAATATACACTTCCGGATTCCATGCGCGTTATTCTAAGAGATGTAAATGATCCGCTCTCACTTTCCCAGCGCTCTCAAGGAGGTATTAACGTAATTGATCTAGCAAATTTTCATTCCTGTGCATTTCTTGAAACACAGGATTTAGGGAGATTTGATGAAAACGGAATGCTGGAAGTGCTGGGGAGATTTGACAATAGCGAAATTAGAGGTTGTAATCTCTTGGTTCAGTAATTGCTATCTAACTATTAATTGAACATATTTGAAAAGAACAAATTATAAGACATGAAAAAATTAGCCACTGCAGCATTAATGATTGGGATTTTAGCATTGGGAGCTTGTGCTTCCAGTAAGCCATGCCCAGCTTACGCAAAGGCTCCTACATCTCAGGACGCCAATAGCTAAAAAAATACGCTGACTCAATAGTCAGCGTATTTTTTTATATCGGCTAGGCTAATTTCAGGCTCGCCAAGAATAACCAATCTTTCTACTACGTTTCTTAGTTCCCGGATATTTCCTGTCCAAGGAAATTCTTGCAGTTTTGCAAGAGCTGCCTTATTTATAGTTTTTGGTGAATCTCCATTTTCCTGAGAAATGTCCTCCAAAAATTTATTGACAAGCAAGGGAATATCATCTTTCCTGTCCTTGAGAGCAGGTACTTGGATCAGGATTACACTCAACCTGTGGTACAGGTCTTCCCTAAATCTATTTTCCTCGATTTCCTTTTTAAGATCTTTATTAGTAGCTGCCAGTACGCGTACGTCTACTTTGATGTCTTTATCTGAGCCTACACGGTTGATCAAGTTTTCCTGCAGCGCACGAAGTACTTTTGACTGTGCAGAAAGAGACATATCTCCGATTTCATCCAGAAATAATGTTCCTCCCTGAGCTTGTTCGAATTTGCCCTGACGTTGCTTGTGAGCCGAAGTAAATGCTCCCTTTTCATGGCCGAAAAGTTCACTTTCAATTAATTCAGAAGGAATCGCAGCGCAGTTTACTGCTACGAAAGGAGCGGAGGATCTATTGCTTTTTGCATGCACCCAATGAGCAACTAATTCTTTTCCTGTGCCATTAGGCCCTGTGATAAGAACTCTGGCATCGGTTGGAGCTACTTTTTCTATAGTCTCTTTAACCTGATGGATAGCGGCTGATTCTCCGACCATATCCAGTTTTTTGGAAAGCTTCTTTTTCAACACTTTCGTTTCTGTTACCAGTTCTTTTTTCTCCAAAGCATTCCGAACGGTAAGCAGCAATCGGTTTAAGTCGGGAGGCTTAGGGATAAAATCAAAAGCTCCCTTCTTGGTGGCTTCTACGGCAGTTTCTATACTTCCATGAGCCGAGATCATTATAAATTGTGGTGATTTTTCTAGTGCCTTGGCTTTTTCCAAAACTTCTATACCATCCATTTTAGGCATTTTGACATCGCATAAAACTAGATCATAATCTTCTTCCTGCAATTTTGCCAAGCCTTCTTCGCCATCCTGGGCTTCAGTTACACTGTATTTCTCGTATTCTAAAATTTCGCGTAATGTAGCGCGGATGACTTTCTCGTCATCGATGATAAGTATTTTTGACATAGTTTAAATATAAAATAAAAAAGTGCAAGTCTATAAGCCGGGTTCTGTTTCCTCTTCTGTTTCCAGAATCAGTTTCTTGCCATTTATCTAGCCCCGACTTCACAATCGGGGTCCATCGATCTACCCATTCCGCATAAAAGCGAGCAACTTTTCTCGGAACTGAATCCGACGCGGAACCTATTTGATCTTTCAACCCATAAGGTTTGCCATGCACCTGACATCACTGCCAGACCGGTGGGCTCTTACCCCACCTTTTCACCCTTACCCTTCGACAAGTCTAAGGGCGGTATATTCTCTGTTGCACTAGCTGTAAACTGACCGTCACCAGTCAGCCCCCTTCCCGTTAGGAAGTATGGCGCTCTATGTTGCCCGGACTTTCCTCCTTCTCACTATTACCATGAGACGACGACAAGACGACTTGCACGCTACAAAGTACGTCAATTTTTAGCGATCGGTTTAGGAAAAGTATAGAGTGAAATTTGATTTGAGAATTGTGGTTTTATATGTGGTTCTTTTTCTGAGCCTTTTCGCTTATATTCTCTCATGGATAATGGGAATAGCAAAAAGTTCAAAAGACTTATAAGGTTGATCAATTGGTATCCTCCTTATTTATTTTCAGGAATTAAAGTGATTGACTACGCGGATGATTTTTCCAGTTTCCGGACACGGCTCAAACTCACTTGGTACAATAGAAATTTGATAGGAACTGCCTTTGGAGGATCTCTTTATTCCATGTGTGATCCATTTTTTATGTTTATAATACTGATTCAGTTGGGTGAGGAATATATTGTGTGGGATAAATCAGCAACAATAGAATTTGTGAAACCTGGAAAAGGAACTGTTTATGCAGAATTTAAGCTTTCACCGGATCAGATTTCCGAGATAAAAGATGCTGTGGATCGGGATGGAAAAGGAGTGTTCGAATTTCCCTGTGAGGTAAAGGATAAGGCAGGTAATCTCATTGCCAAATTGCAGAAAGGGGTTTATGTGCGAAGAAAAGACTTTGCAAAGCCGAAAGCCTAGCATTCGATTGCTTACCTTTGCGAGCTAACAAATAAGACAATGATTATAGTAGGGGACACAGTGCTTTCGGACGATATTAAGGAGAATTTTTTTGTCTGCGACCTAGAGGCTTGCAAGGGTGCTTGCTGTGTGGAAGGTGACGCAGGCGCTCCGTTGGAAGATGAGGAAACCAAAATCATCGAGGACATTTACCCAATCGTCAAAGATTACATCACTGAGGAAGGTCGTCAGGCGATTGCTAAGCAAGGTACTTGGGTAATTGATAAGGACGGTGACAAAGGAACTCCTACCATTGGTGATAATAGGGAATGTGCCTATGCCTTATACGATGATAGAGGTATTTTAAAATGCGGTATCGAACAAGCATACCTTGATGGCAAAATCTCTTATAAGAAACCGATCAGCTGTCATATGTACCCAATTCGTATTACAAAATACGACCAGTTCGATGCTTTGAATTACGATCGTTGGCATATCTGCGATCCTGCTTGTCAATTAGGATCCTCCTTGAAAGTTCCGATTTATAAATTCCTAAAAGACGCGCTTACCCGCAAATACGGCGAGGCTTGGTATGCGGAGTTGGTGGAAGAGATTGAGGGATAGTGATTTAAGCGGTGAAAATCCGGCTTCAAAGTCTAGAAACTAAAGCCTTTATCCAATTTCTTCAACATGCACCACCTGCTCAATTGGGTAAACAGGGGGTCCGAATTGGTTGAAAATCGCTACATCGGCTGCATCCCTACCAAATCCTAAAACCACATAGCCTCCAGGAGAGCCTACCTGAGTTGCATCAAAAGTATACCACCGGTTGCCTACGTAAGCTTCAAACCAAGCGTGCATATCCATAGGTTTCAGATTGTGTAGATATCCTACTACAATACGAGCGGGAATACTTAAGCTTCGGCACAAAGCAATTCCCAAGTGAGCTAGATCTTTACAAACTCCAAATCTTCTGCTATTTACTTGAATTGCAGACAAGGGTTCATTATTGCTTCCTGGCAAATAGCTGATATTTTCACGAAGCCAGTTTGTAATGGCCCAGACCTGATTATAACCTAATAAGTATCCTTCTGTAATAGCTGTTCCCATTTCGTTAAAGCAGTCTGACTCACAATATCGACTAGGCAATAAATAATTCAGAACCGAATCAGGTAGATTCTGGATTTCGACAAATGGGGCATCGAATGCCTGATCAATTAAATTGGATGTTACTACCACGGAAGAAGTTTCTATGGAAAACATTCCTGAAGGTGCGATCAAGCGTTGGCAAAGATTACCATAGCCATCCGTTAATTCAAACACTGGAATACTTGGTGTAATGGTAAACTCTTCTTTTTCTACCCACTGCTGATTACCACTGCGTGGCCTAAGCATGAGAATAAAAGGAGTTGGCTCAGGAATTTCAAATCTTATCCTGCAAAAGGTGCGTAGGCGCATATCATTTTTTTTAGAACCTTAATGCAGGCTCACTAGTGCAAGACCAATTTTCAAGGAAAAGATAAAGTGTGTTATACAGGTAAATTTTGGGCATGTGTGTCAAGCCGAAGAGACTAAATTGACAATCCGTTTAAATTACAGCTTAATTTTACCATAAACAGAAAATACCCCGAATTAAATGAATTCATATTCATGATTGCTTTTGGAAGGTTGATAGTGCTAGTAGCAACCCCACTGATTTTTTCGAAAACCTGAGAGCCTTTAATCCAGAAAATGCTATACAAAATGTTTGATAAAGCTCTTGATTGAATGGTTAATATCGCTGCAAAAACATATTTAGCCGACTGTCAAAGAAGATAAAAGTTTATTTTGTAAAAGGGTTTTTTCGAATAACTTTCCGACAACTAATTACTCTATAGGATCTTTTGAGAAAATTACTTGGTACAGAGTTGGATAGATGTAGGTGTAAATGTGGTACTTAACTATGTGTAAAAAGCATGACCCATATTTCCAGCCTATTTCAGTTCAGAAAATAAATCATAGCTGTTGCCCATTCTGCTTCAATGCAAAATATCAACTAATTAAAAGCCATTAATTGTGAGTTTAAATATCCTGAAAGGAGACTTAAGGCAATTACTGTAAAGAAGTAGGAGATGTAACTGAATTTTGCTTAGATGGATTCGTAGTTATCATTTAAAATAAGCTGGATTCTTACCTTCTCTAATAAAGGACCTTGGCGAATCAAAAATTTAGCACATGAAAAGAAGGGACGTTTTATCAACCATAGGAGCACTTTCGATAGGTATATCCACTACTGGAATTTCTAAGGGGGAAGTTCTAAAAAGTCCGTATAAAAATATTGACAGGGAACTGGAAACGGATATTCTGGTGATTGGTGGAGGAACTGCAGGATCAATAGCGGCTATCCAAGCTGGCAGAACTGGCCATGATGTGACTTTGATTGAGTGTCAGAGCCAATTGGGTGGAACTATTACCACGGCAGGAGTCGCTTATCCAGGTATATTTTTCGCCTGGGGCAAGCAGGTAATAAGTGGCGTTGGCTGGGAGGTTGTACAAAGTGCTGTTCAGCTAAATGGCGATTCCCTTCCTAATTTTTCTATTCCACATGGTAGGGAGCATTGGAATCATCAGATTAGACTTAATGCATCATTATACGCACTTCTCATTGAGGAAAAATGTCTTGAAGCTGGAGTTAACATCCGTTATTACGAAACGCCAACTTCAATGGAATTTAGAGATAATCACTGGTATGTAGAGACAGTAGGGAAGGGAGTAAAAGCAATGATTAAATGCAAGCAGATCATAGATTGTTCTGGCAATGCTATAGGAGCATCTATGGCAGGCTATAAATTGTTCAAGGAGAAAGTGACACAGCCTGGGACGTTGATGTTTACTATTGGCGGGTATGATTTTGAGAACCTAGATTTAGAGAGACTCAAGGTAGCCTATGAAATGGCCATCGATAGAGGTGAGCTGATAAGAGGCGAGTTTCGTGGGGATATTATTGCACTGCTTAAGGAAAAAGGGGACAATGTCCAGCACATCATCAATGCTGATTCAACTACCTCAGAAACCCACACTTCAGCAAATATTAAAGGGAGGGAGTCTTTATTAAAACACCTTCGTTTTTTAAAAAAGCAACCAGGTTTAGGTAACTTAAAGTTAGTGGAAATGAGGACTGAGGCGGGGATTAGAGAAACCTACAGAATAGATGGTTTATATAGGATTAGTTATGAAGATTATATTTTAGGAAAAGTATTTCCAGATTCCATAGCTTATTCCTATTATCCGGTAGATTTTCATACAGAAGAAGGAGTAATTCCTGAGCAATTGACCGAAGGCGTAGTGCCGACCATTCCATTTCGGGCGATGATACCTAGGGGAAGTAAGAATTTTATTGTTGCGGGAAGGTGTATCTGCAGTGACCAGCTAGCCAATTCAGGGCTCAGAGTTCAGGCTTCCTGCATGGCAATGGGACAGGCAGCCGGGGCAGCAGCAGCACTGGCTATAGAAAGGAACGTCACTCCTTCAGATCTTGTTATAAATGATCTGAAAAAGCTGATAGAAATGCATGGGGGAATAGTACCTACCGGTGGGAAAGCTTCTAAACGTTAAGTTATGTACAAAGTCTTTTCATTTGTCTCTATACTGATATTTCTTTCCGGAGGGTTAGAAGGTTTGTTCGTGGATGCAAGGGAAGAGGAAAAGAACATAAGATATAAGAATGAATTAACCTTAGATTTTCCAGTGGCGAAAATCAACAATAAGGTAATCTATGATGAAGTAGAGAAAAAGAATGTCACCTTGTATCAATACATTTCTGACAAGGGTTTTCCTGTCTATTATTCAAGAAATGTTAGCACTGGTGTATGTTATGACAATCAGTGCAAACAACTGAATATTACACTTTACTGGAATCCTACAGGTAGATATTTGGGTTTTGAATTGCCTGAAAAGGAATTTCTAAGCAAGGATGATCACGTACCCTTTACTGAAGAAGAATACATTAGATTAAATAAATTGCTTTCTGATCCCAAACTTCCGTTGGGTGATTTTACATACAACCAGATCGCAGCAAAGAACAAGGCAGCGCTTTACAGTGTGGATGGTGTCAGTGGTGCTACTTCAAAAGACGTCTTGGAATATGTGATAAAAGGCTCTGCCTACACCACTTATACAATTTATGAATTAGTTTACGGGGCTACTCAGTCCGAAGTAGAATCATGGACTAATCAAGTTTTGACAGATGAGTTTTTGGAGGATATATTGACTGAGTCACCCTACCAGGATAAATTGTGGGTCATAGATTTGATCCAGGGAAGACTTTCTTACTTTTCACAGTCCAGAGATATTGTTTTGGATTTGATGAAGTCAGATGATTTTAGTTTGGCGGAAAAGTCTCTAAATAGTTTGATTGCAGAGGACCTAATGGACGAAGAAGTTCAGATTAAGCTCATGGGTGAATTTCACGATTTTGACTTCGGAATGAAAAGTAGGACTCTAAGCCTACTTAAAAATGCCAATTATATCTCTCCAAAAGTTGTGGAAATACTCAATGATGACATCGAGGATATGGAAGTGCCTATCATTGCGGCGATACTGGATATATATAAAGCTAAAGGAATAAAAGACAGCAAAACTATCGCAGCTGCCAGAAAGATTTCGGATTCTGATAATAGATATTTGGCCAAAAAAGCTGAGGATTACATTCAGATGCTTAATCAATAAATCCTCAGCTTTCTTGGTTTTTCTTTATTCATATCCAAGTTTGTATATTTTATCGTCAAAGCCACAGATGTATAATTCTTGGTTTTCATCAACACCGAATGCAGAAACAGGGAAGTTTACATTCATTAATTCTTTGTTAACAGGATTTGACGGATCACTGACATCCAAACCCCAGATTCGACCTGAAACGTAATCGGCGTAGATATATAATCCCACTAATTCCGGTATTTCTGAACCCCGATAAACAAAACCTCCTGTCACTGATATATCACCTTGGGAATGATCGTATTCCCAAACAGGCAATTCCAGTCCATTCATATCACAGTCAGCAGGCTCGAAGCAATGAACTCCTTCCATGGTATTCCAGCCATAATTTCCACCCTTTTTCACGATGTCTATCTCTTCGTATTTGTTTTGCCCCACATCACCTACCCATAGTTGGCCATTTGCTGAGTCAAAGCTAAATCTCCATGGATTTCTTAGACCATAGGCATAAATTTCCTCACGAAATCCTTCAGTATTATTGGCAAATGGATTATCTGACGGGATGGAATAGTTTTTTGATCCGTCAGTTTGATTTACATCTATTCTCAAAATACTACCCAATAAGGTCTTCCTGTTTTGTCCATTTCCCTGAGGATCTCCACCACTTCCTCCATCACCTACTGCGATATAAAGAAATCCATCAGGTCCAAATGAAATTTGCCCACCATTATGATTAGAGTAGGGTTGGTCGTATTCTAAAAGCACAAGTTCACTTCCAGGATCAGCTGTATTTGGATCAGAGGATGAAGCAGTAAAACGTGAAATCACCGTCCTATTCGGATTTTCTGCTGTATAGTTCACATAGAAATAGCCATTGCTTTTGTAGTCCGGGTGGAAGGCCAGCCCCAATAATCCCTCTTCATTTCCGGAATCATCGACCTTGCTATCAATATCAAGAAATTCCAATTTTTCAGTTGAGCCGGACTCATTTTGAAAAACTGAGATGACTCCTCGCTGTTCCACTACAAATATTCTATTTGAGTTGTCACCTACATGCTGAAAGTCTACCGGTCTGGTGAAACTCAAATTAGGATATGCTTCTATAGCACTTATTTGTGCTTGAGGAGATGGACCGCTGGACGGGGCTTCTTGAGAGCAAGCTGTAGTGTATGATATTGCTAGAAGTAATAATGTTTTTAATTCGGTTTTCATGCTTGATGTGATATAATGATTGCTGATACTTTACTTACTACGCAAAATAATTGGTTTTGAATGGATTAGGATTAATTGATAATCCACGATAATGTGAAGACATTATTTAAATTGTAAAATCAACGACCTTACTTGATCGACAAAAGATATTTTGGTAATGGGGGGAATTTATGTAGAGATTATTGTTATAAGCTGTCCGCACATATAATTTTATACACTATAGAGCTATTTTTTCAATAAATTGATTTCAATAAAACCCTTAAAACCTGATTTAATATGAGTAAAGAATCATCAAGAAGAACCTTTATTAAAAAGACAGCGATCGCAAGTTCGGCAGCGCTGGTGCTTCCTACTATTATTCCTGCTTCTGCTTTTGGGGCAAATGATAGAATTAATGCTGCAGTACTTGGGATTAATGGTAGAGGAAAAAGTCATATTCAGGGATTTATGGCCCAAAAAGATGTGGAAATCACCACTCTTTGTGATCCGGACATGAATCTCTTGACAGCTGGTCAAAAATCTTTTAAAGAGAAATACGGCAAAGATGTAGCGTTGGAGCAAGATCTTAGAAAAGTATTTGACAATAAGGATATAGATGTCGTAAGTCTGGCGACTCCAAATCATTGGCATGCGTTGGCAACTATATGGGCATGTCAGGCTGGAAAGGATGTCTATGTAGAAAAGCCTGGTTCCCATAATATTTCGGAAGGACGTAAGATGATCGAAGCTGCGGATAAGTATGATAGAATCGTCCAGCATGGGGTGCAGCTTAGAAGTTCGCCAGCTGTGCAAGAGGCAATAGAACTCATGAGAGATGGTTACATTGGTCGAGTATATATGGCCAGAGGTCTTGTATTTAGAATGCGGGGCGACATTGGTATCAAGGGAACTTCCCCTGTACCTGAGGGATTGAATTATGATTTATGGACAGGTCCGGCTCCGAAGGTACCATTTACTCATGACCTCGTGCATTACAATTGGCATTGGCACTGGGATTATGGCAATGGAGACGTCGGAAATCAAGGTATTCATGAAACAGATCTATGCATGTGGGGTCTCGATGTAGGCTTTCCTACCAAAATTACCTCTATGGGAGGAAAATATCTTTGGAATGACAGTAAAGAAGTGCCAGAGGTATTGACTTCCATCTATAATTATCCTGAAGAAAATAAAATTATTCAATTTGAAGTCCGGCCATGGTACACTAACTCAGAAGATGGAGCCACAGTTGGGAATATCTTCTATGGTGATAAAGGATACTTGGTGGTAGATGGCTATGATAAGTATAAAACTTTCCTAGGCAATGATAGGACTCCAGGCAAATCTGGTGACGATGGTGGAGAGGCAGCATCCGGAATGGATAGAGGAGCGGGAGGGACTGACGGACATTTTGCCAACTTCATCGAAGCCGTTCGTAAGCATGACAAATCCATCCTTAATGGACCGGTAGAAACTGCTCATCTTTCTTCGGGCTTGGCTCATTTAGGAAATATCGCCTATAGATTAGGACGTGTTTTAGATTTTGACCCAAAGTCAGAAAAATTTGTAAATGATGCAGAAGCAGATGGCATGCTCACACGAGAATATAGACCTGGTTTTGAAGTGCCTGATCAGGTGTAGGGATTTGTGGGTATATTAATTGATAGATAGTAAATATTTGCATTAACTCTGATGAATTCCAAAAAATAGGAAAGCTGTCTTTAACTAGGCAGCTTTTTTTTGTGTTCTTTAAAACATCATTATTTAGCTCTAATTTAACCTCAGACCTCCTGCTTAAAAATTAGAGTTTAAACGGTTTTTATTTTGGAAGTCATAGCATTGTACAAACCTGACTTCTATATAAATTCACAAGGTAAAATCTTTGATAATCAAGTTCATTTCCTTAAATTATTACCATGCTTCTTAGATATATTCAAAAAACAAACTGGCAGAAATTGGGTCAGAAAAGTAATTTTATTTTTGCGTACAGCTACATGGCTTTGTAATGAAAGCTTTTTCGGAATTTATTTAAATAATTGTAAATCAGTTTTATATATTCTTTCTTTCGAAGTAGAGTGTATTTCGTTAGAAATTGATTCAAAATCGGCAAGCAAATATAAATAAAGCCTGTAATATGCCTCTTTATTACAATTGTCTTGTTTACCATTATCATTGTTTAACAAAGGATTAATGATCAACGTTTTCGTGGTTTTTTCTGGTGAGTATCTTCTGATGGACATTAAATCCAAGCAGCTGGAGGGGACTTTGCCAGTGTTTAGAATAGAAGGGGTTTTTAGCGAACAGAAAAAATGTGAGAGCTGGATTGAAGCCCAACAAACTGCAGAGAATGGGAATATGCTATATAGCTTTATCGAAATCCCTTTTGATCCAGTTGCCGGGCAAAAAGAAGAAGGAACCCAGATTTTTTCCATTCGGATGAACGAAAGATTGCAGATCGTAGAAATCACGATGGCGGAAAATGAGGAAATCCCATCAGACAAACTGTTTTCTTTACAGAAACTTGAAAATGGGCATTTCTATGGAAGTTTCTGGGCGAGGGATTTTATTGATGCCTGTAAGCTAGCTTATGTAAGAGTCAAAGAGGCGATTCAAGATGGGGAGGATGACCATAACCTTCTCCAATGATCACTAGCAATAAGTAGAAAGTCAAGCATGGGATTAATGCCCGGCGAAATATTCAAGGCTAATCAAGTCGCTTTTTTTTCCGATGTTCATTTCTGTAACCGGAAGGCGTATTGTGGTAGATTTTTTTGAACAATTCAGTAAAGTAGCTTTGGCTGTTGAAGCCAACTTTGTCCTTAATTTCCTTTAAACTTTCATTGGTATTGATGAGCAAATCTTTCGCGAGATTCAGTCTCAAACCCTGCAAATACTCATTGGCACTCTTGCCGAAAAAATGGCGAAAGCCGTTTTGGAATTTTTTCGAACTAAGACCAACCCGCTGAGCTACAGAATGAAGAGAGCTCAAGGAATCAATCTCAGATTTCATGATTTCAACAGCTTCTCTGATTGCGTTGGCCTCTGATTTTCGCAGGATTTGTTTATCCAAATTCCCCTCTGAGTCATCGTCATATTGAATAAGTTGCTGCACAAGCATGCGATAGGACTGGCTTTCCAGAAATATCTTCTTCATGAAATGATCAAAACTCTGGACTTTTATTTCGTCAAATATTTCTCCCAAGACTAGGCTGTAAAGCCCATTGTAATAAAATGACTGGGCAGCATTTTGGTCTTCAAAAATTTTTCGAAGACTTGGTTTTGTTTTCTTTAGCTCGCAGGACATTCCGGCATTGAAAGTCTTTCTGTCAATTTCAAGGCTATAAATTTCGGTATAGACATTTTCTTTAAAGTTTACTACATGTCCATCTAGACCCTTACTCGCTACTATAATGTTTTGATATTGCGAAAGTGAATGTTGTTCATCGCTTTTCTCGAAATGGTGCATTAGCTGTCCTTCCAGACAAAATAAAAACTTCAACGGATGAGTCTCACCCACCGTAAAACTTATTTCCAAATCAGAATAAAACTTGCATTCATAAATCAACAGCCCTAAGCCACCTTCAAAATTAATTCCTCTAATACTTCCCTGTCCCCATTCTTCGGGAATTTGAACTATATATTCACTACAAGCTTGGATATAGCTTGTTTTCAAACCTATAGCAATATCTTCAATTACATCTTTTAGCGGCAAGGATTGGACTTGAAGTTTGTTCATTTTGATCTAGGAATTAAGATATAATCTTAAGGTAAAGTCTTTTTAGAAGAGTTGTTTTAGTGCTTGGGTGGTGAATATATAAAACATGTTTTTGAGAATCGTTATTCCATCTGACAATTCCTCGTAGTGAACCTTCGAAAGATAAAAGAAATAGAGAAAAGTAAAATTTTCATAATTTCGAACAACCTAATTGCTTTCTTACTTTAACATATAAAGTAATTTCAGACATAGGGACATCATTAAGCTCATAATAACAACCTGTGATATCAGAACATAAAGATTCCAACAGCAGAAAAGTCAGTAAATTAATTGACGAAATAAATTGGATTGATAACCCCTTAGGATCTACTGAAAACTGGGATGCAAACTTGAAAGCCATGCTTTCGATGGTACTTGCCAACCCAATGGCCATGAGTATAGTCTGGGGTAAGGAGTTGATTCTACTTTACAATGATAGCTATGCAGGTATTTGGGGCGATGATTTTCATCCGCGCGCGTATGGAAGTAGTGCTCTTAATTTTTTTGGCAAAAGCAGAGAAAAATGGGTTACAGTATTCAGTTCTGTTTTCAAAGGTGAAGCTATTACCTTTTCCGATTCTGTTCGAAAATCACCAGAAACAGAACAATTTTTTGACTTTACATTCAGCCCCCTGAGGGACTCAAAAGGTGTAATTCAGGGTATCCTAATTACTGCTGTTGAAACCACAGAACGCAAAATTATAGAGGAAAAGTTACAGGAAAATACAGATCAGCTTCACTTTGCCATAGACGCAGTAGATTTGGGAACTTGGGATTATAATCCGCAGACAAATGAATTTATAGCAAATAGTATTCTGAAATCCTGGTTTGGCTTAGCTCCAAAGGACAAGATTGATTTGAGTTTTGCTGTGGATGCTATAGTTCCAGAGGATAGACAGAGAGTAATTGACGCAATTCAATATTCACTACTTTATGAATCCGGAGGAAAATATAATATAGAGTACACGATAGAAAACCCTTTGAACGGTGACAAGAGAATTGTCCGTGCCAAAGGAAAAGCTTGGTTTCGCGATGATCAAATCTGCTATCGGCTTAATGGAACTCTGGAGGATATTACATTAAATACGCTTGCAAGAAGGAAGTCCGCCGAGAAAGAGCAGATCGTCAGAAATATGGTGCTGGAGGCCCCTGTAGGAATATGTGTAATAGGAGCCAAAAGCAAAGTTATTGAAATTGTGAACCAGCGATTTTCTGAAATTATCGGAAAGCCGTCCTCCTTTATGATAGAAAAGCCTTTTTGGGAGGTGCTGTCAGAGATCAAAGTTGATTTTTCCGCTCACTTGGAAAAAGTGACCCAAACGGGAATTCCATATTTTGCAGACGAAGTAGAGCTTGCGCTGGATCATCTTGGTGTAGGTAAGACGGTATATGCTACACTTGTATTTTCTCCTCTGACAAATGAGATTGGTCAGATTTCAAAAATTGCCATCTGGATCGTGGATAACACTATTCAGGTCCGGGCAAGTAAGAAAGTTATAGAAAGTGAATACAATCTAAGCTTGATGATCCTTCAAGCTCCCATTTCAATTACGATCCTGCGAGGGTTGGATTACATGGTGGAAATTGCCAACAAAAATGTCTTAGGACTTTGGGGTAGTAAAGAAGAGGATGTTGTAGGCCGCTCAATATTTGAGATCATGCCTAGTCTCAAAAGCCAAGGGCTAAAAAAGTTATTGGATCACGTCAGGCGGAAAAGGAAGCGATTCTCTATGGCTGAGTACCCGATGCAAGTAGTCAGAAACGGAGAACTGGAGACGGTTTACATTAACTTTTCATTAGAACCTCTGTATGATGAGGAAAGCGAAGGGACAGGTGTAATGGCTATTGGGGTTGATGTGACCCAGCAGGTTTTAAACAGAAAAGTGATAGAGGAAAGTGAGCAGCGTATCCGTTCAATTGTGGAGAATGCACCATTTCCAATAGGTGTGTATGAAGGACAGGATCTGATGATTACGCTTGCTAATCATGCCATCATGGATGTTTGGGGCAAAGGCAATGACGTCGTAGGGAAATCGTATAAGTCTATTTTGCCAGAGCTGGCTAATCAGGAAATCTTTGAGCAAATCTATAATGTTTTTGCTACGGGAATTCCTTTTAGTGCAAAAAATCAGAGAGTGGATCTTGTGATTGATGGGCATTTACAGTCATTCTTTTTCAATTATGATTTCACACCTCTATATAATACCGCGGGGGAAATATATGGAGTAATGAATACTGCCGCTGAGGTAACTGATATTCACATCGCAAAACTTAAAGTAGAAGAGAGTGAAAAGCGATTTAGGGATTCTGTAGAGCAGGCTCCGTTAGGAATTGCTATTTTCCGGGGGAAGGATTATGTGGTTGAGATGGCAAATGAGAAATATTTGCTATTAATTGATAAGACTGAAGAAAGTTTTATATCCAAACCAATTTTTAAAGTATTGCCTGAGGTAAGAGAAACTGTTGAGCCTATTTTTGAGCAGGTAGTTGCCACGGGAATTCCATTTTTCGGAAATGATTTCCCTGTGACCTTGAAAAGGCATGGAAAGTTAGAACTCACATATTTTAATTTTGTATATCATCCGCTAAAGGAAGAGAGCGGAGCAATCAGTGGAATAATGGTGGTGGCGATGGAAGTCACTGAGACTGTGAAAGCCAAGCAATTGTTGCAGGAAAGCGAGAAGCATTTCAGAAATATGGTGATGCAGTCTCCCATCCCTATGACAATATTGAGAGGTAAAGATTTTATTATCGAATCTGCTAACAAGGTGATGTTTGAATCTGTATGGAGGAGAAAGCCAGAGGGAGTAATTGGGAGATCTATTTTGGATATTTTCCCTGAACTAAGAGTTCAAAAATATCCAGAACTACTTAATCAGGTATTTACTACAGGCAAAACGCACAGTGAGAAGGAATCCATGGCTATAGTGGAAGGTGAGGATGGAATAAAAAAATTCTTTCTGGACTTTGAATATGCCGCATTGCATGATGCTGATGGATCTGTTTCAGGAATTATGATTACCGTCAGTGATGTGACTGATAAGGTGGAAGCACGTCAGAAAATAGAAGAAAATGAAGAACGCCTCAACATTGTAGTTACAGCCAGTGAGCTAGGAGTTTGGGAATATGATGTGAAAAATGACCAAAGTATTATTTCTCCTAGGTGTAATGAGATTTTTGGGTTTTTGAATGGAGAAGAGATTTCAACGACTGCCATGATGGAAGTTTTCCATCCGGAAGAAATGGAACAAATCAATAAAGCTTATGAGGAAGCTTATAAGTCTGGAACGCTGTATTATGAGACCCGATTAATTTGGAAGGATAAGTCCATCCATTGGGTAGAAGTAAGAGGTAAAGGGTTTTTTGATGAAGCAGGAAATCCTGAGCGACTTGTAGGGACAATCAGGGATGTGACAGAGGAAAAGAATTTCCATAAGCAGCTGCTGGAGAGAGAGGAGAAATTTAGATTGCTTGCGGACTCTATGCCTCAGATGGTTTGGACCTCGGACAGTGATGGAGTACTTAATTATTATAACAAGGCACTCTATGACTTTACCGGACTAAGTTTTGAAGAGCTGCGAGGAGATGGCTGGATCCAAGTAGTACATCCTGACGATAGAGCCGAAAATATCGAAAAGTGGAATAAATCTATTTCCACAGGAGAGGATTATCATTTTGAGCATCGTTTTAGAAAATTTGACGGTACATACCGCTGGCAGTTGAGCCGTGCCATTCCCCAGAGGGACGAGCAGGGAAATATCAGAATGTGGGTCGGATCCAGTACTGACATCCAAGATCAGAGAGTTTTTACACAAGAGCTTGAAAACAAGGTAATCGATAGAACAAGAGAGCTGAATCTCAAGAACAGTGATTTGGAAAAAATCAATAAGGAGTTACAGTCCTTTGCATATATTTCCAGTCATGACTTACAGGAGCCTCTTCGTAAAATCCAGACTTTCACCAGCATGATACTAGAGGAGGAATATGCGAATATGACGCAGCGAGGGAAGGATATGTTTAATAGGATGCAGGGAGCAGCGGTTCGAATGCAAACATTGATACAAGATTTGCTTGCCTATTCCCGCACCAACAGTCAGGAGCGGAATTTCGTGTTTTCTAACTTACAGACAATTCTGGACGAAGTGAAGAACGATTTAAAGGAAGAAGTAGATAATAAAGGTGCGGAAGTGGAAGTGGTGGCGGATTGCTCGGTAAAAGTCATACCTTTTCAATTTAGACAGCTGCTATTTAATTTATTCAGCAATTCCCTGAAATTTATTGACAGTTCAAAAAAGCCTTTGATTAAAATCACTTGTGAACAAGTATCGGGTAGAAAGACTGGAATAGAGGGATTGGATTCAGATAAAACCTATTCTCATATCACTTTCTCTGACAATGGAATCGGGTTTGATTCTGCGTATAAGGAAAAAATATTCGAGGTGTTCCAGAGACTTCATGGCAAAACAGAATATGCGGGTACAGGCATAGGCTTGGCTATCGTCAAAAAAATTGTGGATAATCATTATGGTGTAATTAAAGCAGAAGGAAAATCTGGAGAAGGTGCAAGGTTTGACATTTACATCCCTGTCTAATTAAAAAGTTATTTAAAAATTGACATTGTCAGTCGCTTGCTTTCAGCTTATATAAAGATTTCAGCATTGAAGATGGAGCAGAAAGCGCGCTGTTTTGTCATTTAGCAAAATCTGTTAATCGAACTGGAAAATCACTAGTTTGTGATTCCATCATTGGATATATTTCTAATAGCAAAAAGCAAGAAACTTCGGTCAGTTGGATACTAACCAGGTTATGCTTCAAAACTTTAATTGATAGCGAATTAATATCTTCATAGCATGAGTTTTCAAATTAAAAAGACTTCCGATGAGTATGATGTAATCATCGTTGGATCTGGAGCCGGCGGAGGAATGGCTTCAAAGATTTTATCAGAGGCAGGCTTATCTGTAGCTGTGATAGAGGCTGGAGGAGATTTTGATCCGGCCAAAGAAGAAGACCGTACGCAGCTCAGGCCACCTTGGGAATCTCCGCGCAGAGGTGCTGGAACTCAAATCAGACCTTTCGGTGACTTTGATGCCGCTATTGGAGGATGGGACATTGAAGGGGAGCCGTATACCCATACCGAAGGAACTTCCTTTGACTGGTTTAGATCCCGGATGGTGGGAGGACGTACGAATCATTGGGGTAGGATTTCTCTGCGATTTGGCCCAAATGATTTTAAAAGAGCAAGTATTGACGGATTGGGCGATGATTGGCCTATTGGATACGATGACCTCAAGCCTTACTACGATAAGGTTGATCAATTGATAGGCGTATTTGGCACTAAGGAAGGTATCTATAATGAGCCGGATGGTTTTTTCCTTCCGCCTCCAAAACCTAGACTTCACGAATTGTATATTAAAAAAGGTGCTGACAAAGCGAATGTTCCGATGATCCCGGGCCGCCTATCTATGCTTACCCGACCAATCAACAATGAAAGGGGAGTATGTTTTTTCTGCCGTCAATGTAATCGTGCTTGTCAGGTATACGCTGATTTTTCTGCTGGGACTTGTCTTGTCCATCCTGCTATGAAAAACGGGAAAGTGGATTTGTACACAAATTCGATGGTTCGCAAAGTCACTACCAACGAGCAGGGAAAAGCTAATGGAGTTTTCTTTGTGAGTAAAGTGGATTTGAAGGAATATAAGTTGAAATCAAGAGTGGTGGTGCTTGGTGCTTCTGCTTGCGAGTCAGCCAGAATAATGATGAATTCAAAATCCAAATCCCATCCTAATGGCATCGGAGGAGATTCAGGTGTCCTAGGCAGGTATTTGCACGATTCTACTGGTGCTAGCAGATCTGGAATTATCCCGTCGCTATTTGGAAGAGAGCGGTATAATGAAGATGGAGTAGGAGGTATGCATATGTATACACCTTGGTGGGGAGACAATAAAAAATTGGATTTTGCCCGGGGCTACCACATCGAATATGGTGGAGGGATGACTCAGCCTGGCTACGGGGAAGGATCTGGGATGGATTCTATGAGAAAATATCTTAAGGATGAATTTGGTAATCCTAAAGAGGGAGGAGGCTATGGAGAAGACCTCAAAAAGGACATAAGAGAAATTTATGGCGCTAGAATAGGAATGGCGGGCAGAGGAGAAAGTGTTCCTCGCTATGAAAACTACTGTGAAATAGATCCCAACACTGTAGATAAGTATGGTATACCTGTTTTACGATTTAATTACAACTGGACTGATCAGGAGATCAAGCAGGCTAAACATATGCAGGACACTTTTGAGGAAATATTAACTAATGCCGGGGCAATTCCATTAGGAGATAAGCAAGGTCCTGAAACCCAATATGGCTTGGCAGCTCCTGGTCGGATCATCCATGAGGTCGGTACGGTGCGGATGGGAAATGATCCGAAATCTTCCGTACTCAACTCCAATTGTCAGGCTCATGACTGCGGTAATTTGTTTGTGGTAGATGCAGGGCCGTTTGTGTCCCAGGCAGATAAGAACCCGACGTGGACTATTCTGGCATTGAGCTGGAGGACATCAGAATATATCGTGGACCAGTTGAATAAGAAAAACATCTGATGATTAGAATTTAAACTCCTATTATAAGATATCCTGAGTACTAGATTGCTTGTAAACTTCTGTAGTTTCGTCAGCTTTCTAAGCTTCTTATTTGGTTTGGCATCACTTAAAACATTTCATTGAATAAAGGAATTACTTTTCGGAAGGTTACCTGATGCAAACCTTATGGGAATGTTGCCTTAATAAACAAAAAAGCTAATCCATTCAAGGATTAGCTTTCACATTCAAATTGTGTTTTAGTCTTATAATAAAGGGTCCCCACCTCTACGAATGTCTGATTGTCTATCTCCGCGATGTCCTCTTTCCAGAAATCCATCGCCAAATTCAGCGTCTCGGATTCTACCGGATTCCGAATCAACTCTGTCTAGGTCATCATCGAAATAGGATCTGTTGATGTGATCATATCTTCCATATAAACTGCGTGGTTCCTCACTGTAATAGGTACGCATGGTGTGAAGAAATTCATCTTGCGGTCCAGTAGGCCATGCGTCATTGTCAAAACCTGGTGCATTTTGTAATGTTTCCTTAGTTTCTTTGACAATTACAACGTCTTCCTGCACTGGATGAAATTCAAATGATTCAAGCGGTAAAGCAAGCAACTTTGACCCAAGATTTAGAAAACCATCGTCTACTTTTAATACAACATAATCAACCTCACGTGTTGAAGTATTGATTATAAAATCTTTGATTGATCCAACAGACTCATCTCTAGCTGTTTTCACATTGCAGGACCTCGCATCTGACGAGCTCAATTGCATTTTGTTTGAGGTATTCATGTTTATTGTGGTTAGTTAGTAAATTATTTGATGGAATTAGTCCCAGATTTATGCCAAGTCAAGAAGCCGCCAATTGACGTGATTAGGCTGTTTTCCTCAAATAATGCCGCGAAATGATTTCCCTTTTAGTGGAATGATTTTCCTGAAAGTGGGTTGATTGATAGGTGAATACTTTAAAAAATCATCATCTAATTTTTAACATTCATTCAAAGCGATAAACTCATTTTCACGGCAGCTTAAATTTTCCATTAATTAATTATTTGCTCCTAATGAGAAAAGGATTCGCATATTTATTATGCGCCTAATTTTAAAGCACTGCCGTAATTTGAGGAAAAATATACCCAGTAGTAAAATTAATTAGTTAGGGAAGTTATAATTACAGGCCCTACATGTGTTTATTCTCCATAGCATGAATTTTGAGTGTACGTGCTTGAAACGAAAATTCTAATTCCATGAAAGACAATCATATTACAATATCAAATAGGTTGACGAAAATCAGTAATTATTCTGAGGGACTCACCTCTTTGCTTGCTGGTTCATATGTGTTATCACTTGCGCTAGCAAACAGGAATTTGGCACTAAGAATTGCATTGGGTGTAGCTGGAGGTTTTCTTATTTTGAGGAGTGGCTCTAAACTAAATGCCGGGAGCTTCGATGAAGAATTGATATAAATAATGTGCATGACTGCACAGTAAATATTTTTAAAAACAAAAGCCAATTCCAGTCCTACTTAATTCTGTAGGTCGGGAATTGGCTTTACTATTCTAGCCATAGGTCAGATTTTTATGATAATGGCAGTTAAAAAGCTCTGAATATTCTCTTGGTCAAATAAGGCTTACTCGAGTTTATAAATCTCATCTTTAGGTTAGGATAGCATCAAATTTTTGTGGGTAATAGAATATTTTTGAGAATCTTGAAATACTAATGGTTAGATTCTATAAAAAAAGTTGTTGAAGATTCTTGTACCTTCATATAAAATTGTGAAAATGATTTCCACAATTACATCGAAAATTTATCAGATTTCAATATCGTAAGGGAGTCATTTAGCCAAATATCACTTGATTTTAAAAAGCCATAAGAATTCTATTTCATGTCATTTACTACATCCGTAAAACACTTTGATGAGCTTTCCAATCACGAGCTTTATGCAATTATTAGGCTTCGCAATGAAGTTTTCGTTGTAGAACAGAACTGCGTATTCCAGGATGCTGATGACAAAGATCAGTTGGCATACCACGTCATGATTTTTTCTTCCTATAGTTTAGTTGCTTATGCAAGGGTATTGCCTGCTGGTGTTTCTTACAATGAAGTATCCATAGGGAGAGTGGTAAGTGATAGAAAAGCCAGAGGAACTGGGGCAGGAAGAAGATTAATGGTTGATTGCCTTTTGTTTATTTCGGAGAAATTTGGCGACTGTGATGTACGGATTAGTGCTCAAACTTACCTTCTAAAATTTTACAACTCACTAGGATTTGAGGAGTCAGGTGAGGTCTATCTTGAAGATGGTATCGAGCACATTGAAATGACATCTACGATATCGAAAAACACTGAAAAACAAGCGACATAAGAAAGCCAACTGAATAAGTTCAATAAGTATTGCTCACAGATTCACACGTTATAAATCTAATCAAGCAATGCTACTACCAGAATATTTGGACAATCTAATATTTCAAGTTTCTGAGCTACTACTTCAGATCCTTCATCCAATCCAACAACACATCTCTCCAGCCGTCAACAGGCCCTTTTCCTAAGCCAAACCCGAAACCGTGACCGCCTTTTGGGTAGATATGAAGCGAGGCAGGTACTTTTTGAGCATGTAGTGCTTTGTAGTACAGAAAACTGTTTTCGATAGGTACTCCACCATCGTCTTGCGCATGAACCAAGAAAGTTGGTGGTGTCTCAGCAGTTACATTCAACTCACCCGAAAAACGATCTATCAATTCTTGGCTGGCATTTTCACCAATTAGATTTTTTCTCGAACCTGAATGGGCGCTTGCGTCACGGAATGAGATTACTGGATACGCTAGGATAGAAAAATCTGGACGAGCAGAAAGTGCATCAATCGCGTCTTTTGGTCTATCGACTTCATGTTCATATTGAGTGCTAACGGTAGAAGCCAAGTGTCCACCAGCGGAAAACCCTAAAACTCCAATTTTTGCTGGATCAATCATCCATTCTTCGGCGTGATGTCTAGCTAAGCGAACTGCCCGCTGCGCATCAAGTAGCGGAACTTCTTTCGCATCTGTGAGAGATTTGGAGTCTGGAAGTCTGTATTTTACTACGATTCCTACAATTCCCTGCGTATTAAGCCACTTGGCAAAGTCTCTTCCTTCCCAATCGTAAGCCAAAATATGATATCCGCCTCCTGGAAAAATTACCACTGCTTGACCCGTACGCATTTGCTTACTTGGCAGGAAAACTTCGATTTGGGGAATCTGTACATTTTCTATTCTTATGATTCCTTCCTCAATGGCCTTTTCCTCAAGTCCCATATCTTTCTGAAGTGGAGGATTGCCTTCCCAAAGAGGAAGGATTATTTCTTGGGCATTCACGATCATACTTATCATGATTAGGCTGAATACTAAAAGAGACTTTTTCATAGGTATTATTTTAGGCTTTGAATTCGAAGATTTTATCCATTAACTGCCATCTCCAATTGTCAGGAGTGCCGGGAAGATTAGTTTGATATTGACCGAGAAAAGCTTCCCAATCCTGAACTTTCTCATTGGCATTGTCAAGAGCAGCTTTCTTTTCGAAGGTAAAGTTTTCATCTCCAACTAGTATCATGCTCAATCTGTGACGCCAGCGATAGATACTCATTTGTAGAATTCCGGAAACACGAATGCTTTGTATAATTTCTGGAGCTACTGCTTTATGACATTCCACGTAAGCTTGAATGGCTTCTTCATCGTCTCTCAGGTCACAGATTAATACAAAGGTTTGGGTTTTCATGTTTAATATAGGTTTACTCAGAATTATTAACCGTTATTTTTTTGTCGACGGACCACAGACAACTGACCAGTGCCGATATTTACAAGACAAGATTCTTATGTACCGATTAAAGAATCTTACAATTTTCCAATCTTAGAATCTTTCAATTACAACACTTTTTCAACCTTCTACCTTTCCCGCCTTTTTAACTCGAACACTAAACAACAACACCATTACAAAGCAGGCCAAAGGAAGAATAAAGGAGAAATTAACCTCTGGAACGCCCAAAATCAAAGTGTCATCGTATGCGACTCCGCCAATGTCCATGATCATTCCTTGCAGTGTAGGCATAATTGCTCCACCCACGATGGCCATCACAAGGTAGGCTGCAGCAAACTTGGAGTCTTCTCCTAAGCCGTCCAAAGCAATTCCATAAATAGTAGGGAACATCAGGGACATGGCAAATGAAATAGCTACCAATGAATAAAGCCCAGTCATGCCGGGAAGGAAAATAGCACCCGCAGTAAATATAATTGCCAACACAGAAAAGATGCTGAGCAACTTAGTAGGAGAGATGTAGCGAAGTAAAAAGGTACAAACCCAACGTCCTACCAAAAAGATCACTAACGCAGCATAACCATAATTTACAGCATCGGCATTCGATATTCCAAGGACTTCTGCGTATTGGTAGATGTAGGTCCAAACCATGATTTGAGCTCCTACATAGAACATTTGAGCGAGTGTACCTTCTACGAAGTTTCTGTTTTTCAGCAAGCGACCCATCGTAGCTTTGAATTCAACTTTGCCTGTCTCTTTGCTTTCTGGCATTTTGACCATCGCAATGATCACTAAAATGGCGATAACCACTAAGCCCAGCATCACATACGGATTTCTAATCACCATTAGGTCGGCGGTTCGAATTACTGCTTTGGATGCTTCATCGAGCGAGGAAAATATGATGTTACCATCCGCATCAGTTGCATTCGATTGAAGTGCATTCAATATAAATTGCTTCGCAACAAACAAACCAGCTAAAGCTCCCATGGGATTAAATGCCTGCGCTAAATTTAATCGCTGAGTTGCAGTTGCCTCAGGTCCCATTGATAAGATATAGGGATTGGCAGTGGTTTCGAGAAAAGCTAAACCAAAGGTCAAAATGTACAGGGAAGCAAGGAAAAAGCCATAACTCTCCCAAGCTGCTGCTGGGTAAAATAGCAATGCTCCAAAGCCGTAAAGGCCTAGACCGAGTAAGATTCCAGTTTTATAAGAATACTTTTTGATAAAGAAGGCAGCTGGCAAAGCCATAGTGAAATAACCTCCATAAAATGCCATTTGCACCCAGGATGCTTGGGTGTTATTCAGTTCGAGTACTCGCTTGAATGCCGCCACCATCGGATTGGTGATGTCATTTGCGAAGCCCCAAAGGGCAAAAAGAGATGTGATTAAGATAAAAGGTAGGATAAGCTCCTTTGGGACTAATGTAGGTTTTTGGGTCATGGGTATATGTTATAAGGCTCGGTCAAGATGGGTATACCCACCATCTACAAAGAGATGCTGACCGGTGATATGTTTGGCTTTGTCGGAGAATAGGAAAATCGACATTGCAGCAATTTCCTCAGGAGTTGTCATGCGTTTTCCTAAAGGGATTTTTGCGGTGATCTCAGCTAGTCTCTCTTTTGGGTTTGGGAATGTATTGATCCAATTTTCATAAAGTGGTGTGAAAACCTCTGCTGGGATGATGGCATTTACTGTGATTTCATACGGAAGAAGTTCCACTGCCCATTCCCGAGTCAAGGATAATTGAGCTCCTTTGGCAGCTGTATAACCAGAAGTTCCTCCTTGGCCAGTTACAGCTGTTTTACTGCTGATGTTCACGATGCTTCCCTTTGCTTTTTTCAAATGAGGCAGTGCAAAATGTGCCAAATGATAGTAATGATTGAGGTTTTTGGCTACTGATTTTTCAAATGCTTCAGGGCTTCCACTTTCTAAACCAACACTGTCATTTGCTCCGGCATTATTCACAAGTCCATCAATTCTACCATATTTCTCTAGCGTAAGGTTGACGGCTTTTTCGGCATCAGCAGCTTCGAAAAGTCGGATTGGAATCTGAAAGGCTTCTCCCAAGGCGAGGATTTCTGCACCTTCTTTTTTGGAAGGATCAATCATCACAGGAATTGCACCTTCGGCAATCAATCCTCTGGATATAGCCCCGCCAATTCCTTTGGCTCCGCCAGAAATCAGGATGACTTTATTAGTTAGGTTTAGGTTCATTTTTGTTTTATTGTCCACGGTCCACTGACAACCGTCCACAGTGGGTGATTTAAAATTTATATTTATTCTTTGATTTCAGTGGTCGGTTGACTGTTGTCTATCGACCTTCAAATCCCATAAAACTCAGCAGCAGTATTTCCCATAATTGCTTCTTTCTCGGTCTTGGAAAGTTTATCGGTGAAACGCTCGATGACTTCCAAAACCTGCTCATATTCTCCTGCAATCTTACAAACTGGCCAATCACTTCCAAACATCAGGCGCTTTGGACCAAATAGTTCGAGGACTACATCCAGATAAACTTGAAGTTCAGAAGCTGTCCACTTCTTCCAGTCCGCCTCCGTGATTATACCGGATACTTTACAGAAAATGTAATCACGTTCAGCCAGTGGAGCCATTTCCTTTTTCCACTCTCTCCAAATACCCAATTTGATATTTGGCTTAGCGATGTGGTCGATAACGAAAGGCTGTTCCGGCGCTTTTTTCACAAACTGCAAAGCAGCTTCCAATTGATTGTGGAAAATCAGGATATCGTAAGTATAACCCCGCTTTCCAATTTTTTCAATACCACGGATAAACTCCTTTCTTAGCATGTAATCCACTGGCTTTGATTGGAGGACTTCCCGGTAGCCCTTTAGCTTTTTTTGCGAAGCAAACTGATCCAAATCCTTATCCACATCATCAGAACCCAAGTCTACCCACCCCACGACAGCTTTGATTTGTTCATGTTCTTCTGCCAAATCACATAGAAAGGCTGTTTCTCTGAAACTTTCATCGGCCTGTACGGCGACGCAACCGTCAATCTTATGCTCTGCTAAAATCGGGAAGAGATCTTCCGGAAGAAAGTCACGCTGGATCACCTTCATGTCGTCGGTGATCCAGGAGTGCTTTTGGGGATTGTATTTCCAGAAATGCTGGTGGGAATCCAGTCTCATGCTTCTGGGTCGTTGATTGCTATTTGCTTGGCTTCACCAAGCCCTTCGATGCCTAGTTCTACTACATCACCTTCTTTCAGGTAAGTAGGAGGGGTCAATCCAAGGCCAACGCCAGCTGGAGTTCCTGTAGAAATCACGTCTCCAGGTAATAATGTCATGTACTGACTCAGGTGCTCGATCAATTCAGGAATATCGAAAACCAAATCTGACGTATTGCTGTCCTGGAGCATTTTCCCGTTCAGTTTCAACCAAAGTCTCAAGTTATGCGGATCTTCAATCTCAGTTTTAGTGACCAAAACTGGCCCAAGAGGAGCGAAGTTATCAGCACTCTTTCCTTTCACCCACTGTCCTCCATGATGTAATTGGAAATCACGCTCTGAGACATCATTGTGCACACAGTACCCTGCCACGTATTCCATTGCATTTTCTTTGCTTACATATTTCGCCCGCTTGCCGATCACCACAGCCAATTCTACTTCCCAGTCAGTTTTTACTGAATTCTTAGGAATCAAAATATTATCAAATGGCCCACAAAGAGAAGAAGTAGCTTTCATAAAAATGATAGGAACTTCAGGAACTGCCATGCCTGATTCAATTGCGTGCTTACGGTAGTTTAGGCCTATGCAAATTATTTTAGAAGGTCTGGCGATTGGCGAGCCTAAGCGGGAACCAGCAGGGATTTCATTTAAATTCTTCTGATTTGCGTCCAACCATTCTTCAAGTCTTGCAATTCCATTGTTCGTGAAAAAATCTTCGTTCCAGTCTTCATTGAACCCTGAGCAGTCCAAATATTTACCATTTTCGTCTTGTATGCCTGGTTGTTCTTTGCCGGCTTCGCCGAATCGTATAAGTTTCATTTTTTAAGTATTAAGTAGTTAGTATCAAGTATTAAGACTCTGGATTCAAGACACAAGATATTAGATTCAAGAGTCCAGAAGGAAGTCAGAGTCAAATGTTTACATAGATGTCTTCGACTTCGCTCAGACTGACTTACAGACGCTCGTATATTCATGAATATTTTGTGATTCTACGGCATCGGTCTTCGGACATCCAACATCCTTTTCCTCACATTTTCAATCCCAAGAACCCTCCATCAATTGGAATATTTGTTCCTGTGATGAAGTTTCCAGTTTCTGAACTCACAAAATAGGCAAGTTCTGCGATTTCTGAAGGTGTAGCCATTCTTCCTATCGGCTGAGTAGCTGCAAGTTTTTCAAACATTTCCTTCTCCTGACCTGGATAGTTTTTTGCCAAAAATCCATCCACAAACGGCGTATGCACACGTCCCGGAGAAAGACAATTGCAGCGAATCCCATCAGCGACGTAGTCTCTTGCCACACTTAATGTCATGGAAAGTGCCGCGCCTTTGGTCATGCTGTATGCAAAACGATCAGGAATACCTATCGTAGCAGCCACTGAAGCCATGTTCAAAATTGATCCACCGCCATTTTCTTTAAGCTTTGGAAGAGCTGCCTTGATACAGTTAAACATACCTTTCACATTTACCTGAAAAACTCTGTCGAAGTCTTCAGGAGATGTGGTTTCAACTTTGCCTATGTGCGATACACCGGCGTTATTAATCAAGGTATCAATCTTACCTGGAATTGATTGAATAAGATTTTCAGTTTCTACAGGATCTGCTACGCTGCCGCACAGAAAGGTGACATCAAGACCCTTTTCTCGCTCATTCTGAGCTACTTTTTCTCCGATCTCCGGATTAATGTCTATAAAGTAAACTTTGGTTTTTTTGGCTGCAAAAAGCTGAACCATGGCGAGTCCGATTCCGGATGCACCGCCTGTAATAAGTACTGTTTTATTTTCCATAATTAAAGCAAAACGGAAATTAGGGTCTTTGACCTAGACTCCCAAAATAATTTCCATGGATTATAATTTAACTGTTTCGCCAGTTTTAACTGACTCATCGCAGGCGAAAGCTATTTTTAGACTGTTGAGTGCATCTTCCAAGTGATCGTCTAAGGAATTGTTTTCCAGAATTGCTTTGAGGAAAAAGCGCTGCTCTCGGTTGCAGAGTTCCTGGTGATCTGGTTCATCTTTCATATCTATCCATTCATCTGGGCTTGTAAATTTATTTTCAGAATCAATTGCCGCATGGTGAACCCGGATAGATTCTGTTTTAGTGTGGGAATCTATATTGTCTGATTGACCACTAGCTCCGGCATCTTTTGCAGTAATGGAGACAGCGCCTTTTGGGCCAAAAACGTCCTTCACAAAGAAGGCTGTCTCGCTCACCATTGGTCCCCATCCAGCTTCATACCAACCTACTGAACCATCTTCGAAGCGAATCTGGAGTTGGCCGTAGTTGTAATTGTCTTTCGAAATGTCGTCTGTGAGTCTTGCGCCGATTGCGGATACAGATACTGGTTTTGATCGAGTCATCTGACACATTACATCGATGTAGTGCACTCCGCAATCCACGATAGGGCTGAGGCTTTTCATTAGATTTCGATGCACATCCCACATGTAGCCTTGACTTTGCTGATTGAGATTCATTCGCATTACAAGCGGCTTGCCAAGCTTTTTAGCTTCGTCAATGAACCGAATCCAAGATGGATGATGTCTCAAAATATAACCCACGACTACTTTTTTGTCCATTTCCTTCGCTTTTGCAATTATCCGCTCGCAGCCTTCGATGGTATCAGCAAGTGGTTTTTCAATGAAAACATGACATCCAGCTTCCAAAGATTTTACAGCAAAGTCTTCATGCGTATCGGGATAAGTAGAAATGCAAACTGCATCAGGTTTGGACTGGGATAGGGCTTCGTCGAAATCTGAAAAAAGTGGGTAATTAGCTTGAAGTTTCTCGTTGAGTTTGTTTTTGGAACTGCCGCGGGAAACGAGACCGCAAATTTCGAATTCAGAAAAATTGTGGTAAGCAGTAGCGTGTGCTATCCCCATATTTCCGCAGCCAACTACTAGTATTCGTAATGGTGTTTTTGTACTCATTTATTTTGGGCCTTACTTTTATTATTGATTTACTTTTTCGTCTATAACCTCTTCCAATTCATCTTCTTTGCTCCTAAGCGCGATTGATATTAAATATTTTTCATTCATCGGATTATCAAAATTGGCGGAAAAGGGATTTGAGGCCATATATTTTCCTGTCATTTCCTCAGCTGCTACCATGATCGAGAAGCTGGGTTTCTTTAGTTGAATTTTGTCATTAAAAATAAAAAGAAGACAAGTAAAAATGCGAATAGGATTCTCACAAAACCTTCATAATACTTTAAGGCTTTCCTTCTGTAGCAAGGATTATTCATTAGGTAAATAATAAAGTGAAAGGTCTTCTGACTAATCTACTTTATCAATTTCGCATTTTATCAACTTGAGCCTTTTCTAATGAGATTATTTTTACAGACAAAGTAATTGGATTTATTGGTTCATCTTTACTGTCTCGCTTTACCCGAACAATTTGTTCAATCACGCTCATTCCCTTAATTACATGACCGAAAACTGTGTAATCTCCATCCAGTCTGGGTATTCCTTCGGGGTTCTGAACGATATAAAATTGGCATCTGGCGGAGAGTTTTCCAGGATTATCATCTCTTCCTGCGCCGACTGCTCCATAAACATGCTTTAGCTCAGGCACAAACTCTGGTTCCAGAAGATACTCAGGGTCATTAAATCCTTCTTCGGTATCAGGGCAGCCACCTTGCGCAACAAAATTTGGAATGACTCGGTTAAAAGTCAGGGAATCCCAATAGCCTGCATTTGCAAGTTCGATAAAGCTTTCCTTATGGTTAGGAGTTCTGTCATCTAGCGCTATGAGTATTTCTCCGTATGATGTAACGATTTGTCCTACAGGAACTTTGATATCGGAATCTTGGGCAAGCAAATTGCTATTAGAAAGTAAAAACAGGCCCAACACCAATAGTAAAATATTAGAAAGATAGAGTTTGGTAATCCAATTAGAGGAATAACGAGTATATAGAAAAGTATTTGTCATTTCGTTTGGAAAGATATTTGAAATAAAGATTTTTTGTATCTGATGAATTAAAATTAGTAAAATGAATCAAGAATCCGTCTTACAAGAGAATGAATTAGATAGGCTTTTGGCACTCAGTAATCTAGGTGTCGATTATTATGAACCAAGACAAGGATTAGACTTTCTGACCGAATTAGCTGCAAAGATTTGCGGAACAGAAGTTTCATTAGTCAATTTAATCGATTCTTTCACCCAGTGGAGTGTCTCGTCTTACGGCATGGACATTACCCAGATGCCAAAAGAGGATTCAGTATGTCAGTTCACTATTCAAACCGAATTGAAAGAAGGATTTGAGGTGGAGGATCTAAGAGCTGATGACCGTTTTAAGGATAAGTTTTATGTAACTGATGCACCAAATCTACGATATTACATGGGCGTGCCTTTGACCTCACCCGAGGGGTATAATCTTGGAGCCTTGTGTGTTTTGGATAGTCAAATTATGCATCTTTCGAATGATGTCAAGGATATTTTAAGGTTGATCGCTAGGCAAGTCGTAGACAGATTACGGGTAAGTAATCTTGTGGCTGACCTAAAAAATAAAATGAAGCAGTCTGAACTGAATCAGAAGAAACTGGCTCATGATGTTCGAGGTCCGATAGGTGGTATCATGGGTTTATCAGAACTGATTCTTGACACAGATACACCTGCAACTCCACAAGAAATACAGGATTATTCAGAGATGATCCAGCAGAGCAGTTTGACCTTATTAGAGCTGACAAAAGATATTTTGACAAAAGAATATGATGGAAACTCTCGTAAAACCCATGAGTTGAAAGATGGTGATACTAATTTGGTTAAACTTAAAGAAACCATCTCACACCTATTAGCTCCTCAGATCAAAATCAAAAACATAGATTTTAATATTAGCATCAGTCCGGAAAATCAATTCGAAGCTTTTTCCAAACACAATATTTTACAGATCTTGGGTAACCTTCTATCCAATTCAATTAAGTTCACGAAAAACGAAGGCAAAATTTCTCTATTCCTCAATTTAAGACGTCAGGGATTGGATTTGATATTAGAGCTAAAAGTAGAAGATAACGGAATTGGCATGACGGATGTCAAGATTAATGAAATTTTAAGAGGCGGTACGTCCACAAATAACGGGACAAAGGGAGAAGTTGGATTTGGATTGGGGCTAAAATTGGTCAGACAACTGGTCTATCAGCAAGGTGGATCTATGAATATTGTTTCAGAGCTGGGTAAAGGCACTCAGTTTATTATTGAGACGAAGGTAAATCCATACTGATAGCAGATTTTTGGTTGTTTACTGGGTTAGCATACATCGCCAAAAAGCTTTTGATTAGGAATTCATTGTTGGTATTTACTTTTTCATTCATTCTCTTTTCAAATGATTTTTTTTCCTCTTCAGTATAAAAGTCTACATATTCCCCATCACCATAAAGTAAGTCGTGTGCAATGTAGTTACTTGGCCAAAGCTTGTAACCTGCCCATATCTTCTGATCGATAGTCTCTGCCAATTTGCTGAGTTTATCGGGCTGGCTGAGTTCCATTTGTGAGATTTCCTGAATTTCCTTATCCAATAATCCATTGACTTGTAGATGGATTCTTTTTTTGTTTCCCATTATCCCACGCAGAAGATTTAGAAAATCTTCATTTTCTCCTTTAATATACTTTTCGTCCCGGGACTTGGCTAGCCACTCAGGCATCTTTAGGATGTCTGTGGGATCGTATTCGTAAGAAATCGAAATGGGGACTACCTTTATTTTTTCAAAATAGCCGAAAGGATTAGGTCCCTCTTCTGCCAGTGTAAGCATTTTCAAAACTCCACGATGTGTAGAGTCATTCCCATCTTTTGTTCGTCCCTCACGCTGTGCCGTCCAAACAGACCGATTTTCGGAAAGCAGAGACTTTTTAATGTATGCAGATGCTATTTGTGAGCTTTCCAGCAAGGCTCTTCCTTGTAATCCACGTTTGATTGCGAAGTTTCTGTTGAGCTTCGAAAGGGTGTGAAGAAAAGGCTTTTGTATTAAATTGTCACCTATAGCAGAAGTGGTAAGTACTAGTCCATTTTCATACAGACACGCATTGAGCAAAGAAGTGTCAAGAATGATATCACGGTGATTTGAAATGAAAAGGTAAGCGGTATTACATTTCAATTGCTCAAAACCACCGGTACTCAATCCTTCGGAGCTTTTTTCCAAAACCTTTTGCACGCCAGGGTAAATAAAGTTCACCTGGAAGTCCCGAAGTGAATGCGTGTGTACCATTAGATCCTTCCAATGTTCCTTACTGTCAGAAGGGAACGTGAAACTCATCATTGCCTCCATCATAGGATCATCTACAATCTTGCGAATTGCAACATTAGCTTCTGCATCATAAAAAGGCCTGATAGAATCAAATTGCGACATAATAATCTGGTGGGTGGTCTGCAAAAAGCAAAATTTAGCTTAGAATTAGAAGCTAATTTACATAGATCAATGTTAATAAATCTTGAATCTATCGAATGAGATACTTATCTACAAAGAGTAAATGAAAAGGTAGAGCCTGGGTCCAGTACTCCCATGTATGTGCTCCCGGTCTCTCGGTGTAATCATGTGGAGTGCCATTTGCCAATAACAGTTGGTGCATTTGTCTGTTGGTTTCCAGCAGGAAATCATCTACCCCACAATCCATTAGCAGGGCAATTCCATTCACTTTCATTTTGTCTACCAAGCCTACTGCAGTATAGGTGCTAAAAGGCGCATCGTATTGCAGATCTTTTCCAAGCATTTCCTGTTGCTGCCCTTTTCGAAGTTTGCTGAATTCTGCCGGAACTTTCCATAAACGGGTGTCGATGTTCATCACTCCACTCATGCTTGTGGCAGCTATAAAGAGTTCTGGATGCTTTGCACTTAACATTATTGCTCCATGACCTCCCATTGACAGGCCAGTGATAGCTCTGGATTCCCTTTTTGCTAATGTCTTGTAGGATTTATCAATGTGAGGTATTAGTTCTTCTATGAGGTAAGTCTCGTATTGCACAGAATCCATCATTGGGCTGTCATAATAATAGCTTGAAGGGCCAACTCCAGGCGTGATGATGATCAAATTATATTCTTCTGCCATGCGGTTTACCAAATCAGGTTCAGTGACTTTTTTAAGCCAATCGCTAAAAATGCCACTTCCTCCATGAAGTAAGTAGAGTGTCGCAAATTGCCTACTACCATCGTAAGTTGATGGAGTGGTGACGGCAGCTTTCAGCGTTTTATTCATGGCTTTACTGAATACTTCTATAGTATCCACTTTTGCCTGTGCAAAACAAAATAAGGGAAGAAGGAACAATACGATAAGTATCTTTTTCACGGGAATAGGTTATTTAGGTAGTAAAGCCAACAAAATAAGAATAATACTAAAGATTTCTGATCAGACAGGTGCTAAAAATAAAAAAGACCTCCCAGTTTCCTGAGAGGCCTTTGTGCGGATAGAGGGACTCGAACCCCCATGCCTCACGGCGCTAGATCCTAAGTCTAGTGCGTCTACCAATTTCGCCACATCCGCAGCTATTTTCTATTGGGATGCAATGTTACCTATTAATATATTAAAATAATATTAATCGGATGAGATATATGCCCCGAAGTATACAAATGAAATAGAAGTGGTTCATTTTCAACAATTTTAATTTTCCAGATATTTAGAATAAAAGCCTCTCCTAAAATTTTCTAAAATTTTTTCTGGAGAGTGGAACTTTCAATAGGAGTTTGTGATTGAACGTTCATTCACTCAATAATGGTAATGCAAAGTCAGCTAGATAAAAAGAAGTGTATCGTGATAAGTGCGCTGGATTTAATCCAAGAGCATGGTTTTCATGGATGCCCTGTCAGCCAAGTGGCAAAAAATGCCGGAGTAGCTGCGGGTACCATTTATACTTATTTTGAAAATAAAGACGATTTGATCCTAGGTGTCTTTGAATATGTAGTCGAAGAAACCAAAAAATATGTTTCAGAGCGTGATGATACTACTTTAAAATTTCGGGAAAGATTTTTTAATTATTGGAAAAATTTAACCGACTTTTATGAGTTAAATCCCTCTGTTCATGGATTTTATGATCAGTTTTTAAATTCTCCTTTCAATTCTGAGGAGATCCAACATAAACCCAATGCATGGCACGATTTCGCTTATGCCTTTTTTGAAGAGGGAATTAAGCTTGGTGAAATAAAAGAATTGAATCCTATTGTGCTTTCAATTCTTGTGAATACCAACGTCAATTCTATAGTCCGGATCAAAACCAATTTTAAAAAGAAGCTTGCCCGAAATAACATGGACCTGAATGAGATATCCAATTTGATATGGGATGGTATCAAAGCTCATTAACCCAAAGACCTTTTTCAAACTAAAACCAAATAATTATTACACACATGTTCAAAAAACGTTTACTGTTGGTCGGACTGAGTATTTTACTCTTGTCAAAATCCGCCTTCAGTCAGGAAGAAAGTGAAGTGCCCCAAGGGACGCTGACTTTGGATCAGGTGGTCGAATATGCGCTGATTAAGAGTCCGATCATCAGACAGGCTCAGATAGATCAGGAAATAGGAGAGCGGGACATCAAGTCAAATCTGGCAGATTGGTATCCTCAGATTACTGCATCTGCGGCAGGAGCCTACAATATTAAGCTGCAGCAGCAGATCATCGGTGACCAGCTTATCACTTTTGGCCAGAAGTATAACTCTAACATTTTGCTTCAAGCGGATCAGACCTTGTTTAATAGAGATCAGTTATTTGCTTCGAAATCATCTAAATATTACCGTCAGCAATTGCAGCAAGTAATAGAAGATGCCAAAATCAATACGGTAGTGGACGTGAGTAAAGCTTTCTATTCCATTCTGTTATCCGAGGAGCAAATAAAAATCCTTGACCAAAACTTAGATCGTTTGGAAAAGCAATACAAAGATGCATTCAGTCGCTTTGAAGCTGGTTTGGTGGATAAGACAGATTATCAGCGGGCATCGATTGCTTTGACTAATGTGAAAAGTGACCGTAACAGAGTTGCCAATTCTTTTGAGTCAAAGTACGACTACCTCAAGCAATTGATGGGATATCCAGACAGTTTGAATTTCACCATCGAATTTGACATTCAAGGCGCCGCGGGCATGATCGGTGAAGATGCTGCTGACCCACTTATTCTGGAAAATAGAGTAGAATATCAACTCTTGCAAACTCAGCAAACACTCAATGAGATTCAGACCACTTACGAAAAGTGGAATTACCTACCTCAACTATCAGCCTACTACAGATATAACTGGAATTACTTCAATGCAAATTTCTCTGATTTATATAGGACCGCCTATCCCATTTCATCTGTAGGACTGAATTTATCCATTCCGATTTTTCAAGGTGGTAAAAGAATCCATCAAGTAAGAGCAGCTGAACTTCAGGTTGACAGGGGTGTGATAGAACTGGAAAATCTCAGCAATCAAATTAAAACTGAATACTCAACAGCATTGGCAGACTACAACAGCAGTGTCTACGAATGGCAGTTGATAAGGGAAAATATGGTGATGGCTGAAGAAGTCTATAACATCATCAAAATGCAATATGATGAAGGAATCAAAGCCTATGTAGAACTAGTCGTAGCTGAGACTGACCTTCAAACCGCCCAGATTAACCATATTAATGCATTTTATCAGGTTTTGGAAGACAAGCTTGACCTGGAAAAAGCTTTAGGTACCATTAACTAATTAGAATCCTCCTAAAAATTTTATAGCAAATGAAATTATCATACAAACTCGTAGCTTTTTCGGCCTTGGTTATTGCAGGGTTTTCTTGCGGGCAAAAGCAACAACAGGCGGGACAGCAAGCTCCTCCTGCGACTGCGGTCACTACTTTTACATTGGTAAAAAAGTCCGTAACAGGACTTGACGAATATCCAGCTACACTTGTTCCATTGAATGAGGTGGAGATCCGTCCTCAAATCGGTGGGTACATCACAAATATTTATGTAAAAGACGGTCAGGAAGTAAAGAAAGGCCAGAAACTTTACGAAATAGACCGAAGCAAATACGCAGCATCAAGACAGCAGGCGCAAGCTTTGGTGGAAAGTGCTGAAGCAAATTTAGCTCGATTGGAAAAAGATTATGATCGCTACAAAAGGTTGGACGAGGAAGATGCAATAGCAAAGCAGACTTTAGATCATGCCCAGACAGAAGTGCTGAATGGTAAGGCCCAACTTAGCTCTGCGAAAGCGCAGCTTGAGTCAGCTTCTACGGACTTCGGCTATTCTGTACTTGTTGCTCCATTTGACGGGACAGTTGGGATTTCCCAAGTGAGATTAGGTACCCAGGTTTCTCCTGGAGCACCTTTGTTGAATACTCTTTCTTCCAATGACCCTATGTCATTGAATTTTGTGATCAATGAGCGTGAGATTCCACGCTTCAATAAAATGTTAAAGGCTGAAGAGAATCCCGATTCATTGTTTAGAATCAAATTCAGTGATGGGTCTGTTTATCCTTACAATGGCAAGTTTACTACCATCGATAGAGCAGTAGGAAGACAGTCTGGTACGATCAATCTACGAGTTCAATTCCCAAATCCGAAGCGGGATCTCATTGCAGGAATGACAGTAAACCTTATGGTGCTGAATCAGGACATTGGAGAACAAATCGTAATTCCTTACAAAGCTGTTACTGAGCAGATGGGCGAGTATTTTGTCTATGTAGTGCAGGAAGATAATACAGTAAAACAGCAAAATGTTCAGCTAGGATCACTCATAGGAGAGGATGTGGTAATCAGAGATGGTGTACAAGAAGGTGCCAAAATCGTAGTGACTGGCATCCAGAAGCTTCGTGAGGGAGCTCAGATCACTGAGCAGACTGCAGCCCAATAAATCGTTTTTTAATAAGACTTGATTAATTACTAATGATATCAGACGTATTTATAAAACGGCCAGTAACGGCAATGGTGATTTCGATCGTCATCGTGCTGGTCGGTGTTTTAGCAATTTTAAATCTCCCCGTCACACAGTATCCAGACATCACACCTCCAGTAGTTTCGGTGTCAGCCAACTACACGGGTGCAGATGCAAAGACGGTTGAGCAGACGGTAGCTACACCCATTGAAACCCAAGTGAACGGTACTCCAGGAATGGCTTACATTTCCTCGAACAATACCAGTACAGGGCAGATGCAGATGAACGTGACCTTTGAAGTAGGGACAGACATCAACATCGCTACGCTGGATGTACAGAACAGGGTTTCTATCGCCGAACCATCCCTTCCAGAGGCAGTTCGTAGATTGGGAGTAACTGTGAGAAAGAGAAATCCATCCATTATGATGGTATTGAGTATCACTTCACCAGAAGGAACCCATGACTCTAAGTTTCTTTCCAATTACGCCAACATCTTTATCAAGGATGCACTTCTCCGTGTAAACGGAGTAGGCGATATCACGGCTATTGGTCAGGATTTCAGTATGCGTGTCTGGTTAAAGCCTGATAAACTCGCACAGTACGGTATAACAGCAAGAGAAGTAACGGCTGCGATTCAGGAGCAAAACCTCCAAGTAGCATCAGGTACGGTGGGAAGTATGCCTCAGTACGATACACAGGCATTTGAATATCCGATTACCGTTAATGGCCGATTGGAAAGAGCAGAAGAATTTGATGATATCGTTTTAAGAACGAATCCTGCAGATGGCTCTCTGGTTTATTTGAAAGATGTGGCTAGAATTGAGTTGGGTCAGTTTGACTATGGCAGATATTCTACACTGGATGGAGAAGATGCTGCGATTTTGTTGGTTTACCAAGCTCCGGGAAGTAATGCCTTGGAAACAGCTGAAGGTGTATATGCCGCTTTGGATGAGTTGCAGAAAAGCTTTCCAACCGATATGAAATACACAGTGCCTTTTGAATCTGTGTCCGTTGTAGAAGTATCTATCAATGAAGTATTGCACACGTTTGTGGAAGCATTGATTCTCGTGATCATTGTAGTATTCTTATTCTTGCAGAGTTGGAGAGCTACTTTGGTTCCAGTTTTGGCGATACCGGTATCCATCATCGGTACTTTTATTTTCTTCCCTTTACTAGGATTTACAATTAATACGCTGACGCTATTTGGTTTCGTATTGGCAATCGGTATCGTGGTGGATGATGCGATTGTAGTTGTGGAAGCGGTACAGCATTACATAGATTCCAGAAAGATTTCTGCAAAAGAAGCTACGCGTCTTGCAATGAAAGATATCACAGCTCCGGTAATAGCAATTGCGTTGATTTTGGCTGCGGTATTTATTCCGGTAGGTTTTATCCCTGGTATTGTAGGTAGAATGTACCAGCAGTTTGCGATCACAATTGCGATTTCTGTATTGCTTTCAGCATTTATCGCCTTGAGTTTAACTCCAGCACTTTGTACGCTTCTTTTGAAGCCTTCAGAAGTAAATGAGCATGGAAAAGGGCTAAATAAGTTTTTCTATAAATTCAATGTGTGGTTTGAGCGTACTACGGGAAGCTATACCAATGGAGTGAGAAATAGTATCAAAAGAGCACCACTCGTATTGATTTTACTGGTATGTATTTTCGCGGGGACTTTTGGCCTTTTCCAAACCAAACCTACAGGTTTCTTGCCTACTGAGGACGAAGGGAGACTTTATGTGACGCTTCAGCTTCCTGAAGGTGCTGCGAGTAACAGAACTCAGGCTGTGATGCAAAAGATGAACGGCATTCTAGAGGAAACTGAAGGAATCAATCACGTGACTGGTATCGGTGGATTGAACGTGATCAACTTCTCATTTAAGCCAAATGCTGCAACTTTCTTCGTACAGATGGATCCTTGGGATGACAGGAAAGATCCTTCGCTCCAACTTGGAGGGATGTTGGCGACCTTGAATCAAAAGTTTGCATCAATTACCGAAGGAAGTATTGTAGTAGTTCCGCCGCCTGCGATTCCAGGTTTGGGAAGTACAGGTGGTTTCAGCTTTATGCTGGAGCAGCGTTCCGCTATTGGAGACATCAAAGAGTTTGAAGCAGCTATGGGGCAATTCCTTGCAGCTGCGAATCAACGCCCTGAAATAGCAATGGCGTATAGCTTCTTTACAGCAAAGACTCCAGGTTACCATGTGACTGTGGATAGAGAGAAAGCCAAGAAATTGGGTGTTCCTCTTACAGAAATCTTCACGACAATGTCTAACTACATGGGGAGTTCATATGTCAATGACTTCACCAGATATGGCAGGAACTTCCGAGTCGTAGCACAGGCTGACACCGCATATCGTGCAGGAATAAACAATCTGGAGCAATATTATGTACAAAGTGCCGGAGGAGAAGCTGTTCCTTTAAGTGCGTTGATTAGTTATGATGTGGTAGAAAATGCTCCGGTAATTTCACATTATAATTTGTTCCGTTCCGCTGAAATCAATGGTAATGCGGCGCCAGGCTATAGCTCCGGTCAGGCGCTGGCAGCTTTGGAAGAAGTGGCAGCCCAAACTTTGCCTGCAGGATATGGTTACGATTTCTCTGGCTTGAGTAGAGAGGAGCTTTCCTCTGGTAATGCAACCATTTTGATATTTGCACTTGCCATAATATTGGTGTCTTTGCTTTTGGCAGCCTTATATGAAAGCTGGTCGGTCCCATTCTCGGTCTTGTTGGCTTTGCCGCTTGGAGCATTCGGAGCGATTATCGCGTTACATTTCTTGCCAAAATTAGATAATAACATTTACGCCCAGATTGGTTTGATTACGCTGATAGGTTTGGCTGCGAAAAATGCCATTCTGATTGTGGAATTCGCCAAAGAACGTGTGGATGTGGGAATGCCACTGCTTCAGGCGACTTTGGAAGCGGTGAAATTGAGACTTCGTCCGATTATCATGACTTCCCTTGCCTTTATTTTGGGTGTGGTTCCTCTGGCTATTTCCAATGGAGCAGGTGCTGTGGCAAGACAGACAATTGGTTTCACTGTAATAGGAGGGATGCTTGCAGCTACTTTCCTGGCGATCTTCTTTGTGCCAGTCTTGTATGTAGTGATTACTAAAATTGCTTACGGTAAAAAGGGTTTGGCAGAATTGGAAGCCAATTATGATCCAAGTAAGCATGAAAATCATTAAGTAAGTATAAAAGTTAGTTATAATGGATATTCTCCCAGTAAGTTTCGGCTTATTGGGAGTTTTTCATTTAAGCTATTGCAGCACAAATCAATTAGGTTTTGGAGAGAATGTTATGCCTTAAAAATTGTTCATGATAGTCTATTAACTTCATAACACAAACTTCAAACCCTTTAATTTTTTTCTAGTTTAAATCAAGGCACTCCCCAGCATAAAGATGACATGTTATTTACATCTATTAAGGGATAATTGATTCCAATGGGTTTTGAAAATTATATCTAGGGAAATTCTATTGTCATATTTTGATACAATAAAAATTTTGCACTATTTAAAAGCTCAAATACCGATTATATGAAAAACACCTTCCCCTTAATTTTACTCCTCTTAGTAATGACTGTAGAGGGTTATGCCAAAACAGATACTATTCAAATTGTAAATAGCAAAACCAGCATCACCTACAAAGCACTTGTAGTCACACCTGAAGCCTACGATCAAGGAGATGACAAGTTCCCAACACTTTATCTTTTGCACGGAGGAATGGGACAATTCTCAGATTGGACTAAACAGATATCTGATAAAACTTTGATACAGAGATTGTCTGATCAATATGGTTTTATTATTGTAATGCCAGAAGGAGAGAAATTTAGTTATTACATTGATAGTCCCGTGGAAGCCACTAGTCAATTTGAAAGCTACATATCAAAAGACGTGATTGGGCAAATAGATTCTAAGTATAGAACGATTGCGAAAAAAGAGGGTAGAGCTATTACAGGATTATCTATGGGTGGATTTGGGTCTTTGTTTATTGCAGCAAATCATCCTGATTTATTTATAGCTGTAGGAAGCATGAGTGGCGCTATAAATCCAGATATGAAGGGATGGAAACTTCCTCAGGAAGCAATGACAAACATTGGGAATGCTTTTGCTGGCATTTTGGGAAGTAAAGAAGAATATCCAGAACGCTATCATGCTGTCAGCATCATAAATAATATCGATACCTATAAAAAGAACAACATTCGCTTAATGATTGATTGTGGTGTAGACGATTTTTTAATTGAGCCAAACAGGGAATTGCATAGGAGATTGGTTTTTGAAGGAATTTCCCATGATTATACCGAAAGGGATGGGGGACATTCCTGGGGATATTGGGAAAATGCTCTCCCTTATCACATGATATTCTTCGCAAGTATTCTTGAGAAATAATAAGTGAATTTTGATCAGGAATGGCCTGAACGTCAAACGAAAAATAAGGACATTTAATAGACCGCAATAAAAAAGCTTGATTAGGTAGCATCCCATTAAGTGTGTAAGTGTATGAAAGTTATTCCGGAATTTTTCGGCCCATTGAAAGGCCGGGAAAAATTACGGAAATAACTTTTCGGGGTAACTTTACACATTTAAAGCTATGAAAAAAGAAGATGTCCTGAGCGATGAATTCCTCAAGCAGTTTAAAACAGGAGAAGAGTTGTACTCTTTCCTTGCACAGATCCAGAAGCGTGGGGTCGAACAGATCCTGGAAGGTGAACTGGATTCCCATCTGGGATACGATAAGCACCAGCCTTCTGCCAGTGATAACACACGAAACGGCCACAGTAAGAAAAAAATCAAAAACCAGTTTGGGGTAGCGGAGATTCAGGTTCCCCGTGACAGGGACGCGTCTTTTACTCCAGCTCTTGTGCCAAAGCGTAAAAACATGGCTCAGGGAGTAGAAAACATCATCATCTCCCTGTACGCCAAGGGCATGAGTGTCAGCGATATCGAAGAACAGATCAGGGAACTCTATAACATCGAACTTTCCACCTCTGCCATATCCAGAATCACTGAGCGAGTTTCGCAGGATATTACCCTGTGGCAGAACAGACCACTCGAATCTGTCTATTGCATCGTTTGGATGGATGGGATTGTTTTCAAAGTCAGGGAGAACTCCAGGGTAATAGACAAAACCATTTACATAGCCATAGGACTGCGCACTGATGGTAAGAAGGAAGTTCTAGGTCTTTGGTTGGGCAAGAACGAATCGGCAGCCTTCTGGCTGGGTGTATTGACCGATTTGCGGTCCAGGGGCGTCCAGGACATCCTGATTACCGCCACTGATAACCTGAAAGGTTTTACAGATGCCATCAGATCAGTTTTTCCCCAATCCACCAAGCAAATCTGTATTGTCCATCAGATCCGCAACGCCTGTCGCTATGTGGTCTGGAAGGACCGAAAAGCCTTCACTGCTGATATGAAAGAAATCTATACGGCTCCAAACCGTGAGGCAGCAGCCCTTGCGCTGGATCTGTTGGAGGCCGCATGGAGTCAGAAATACGGCTATGCGATCAAAAGCTGGAGGGATAACTGGGAGGAGCTGACTGCATTCCTGGCTTTCCCAATGGAAATCAGAAAGATCATCTAAACCACCAATATCATCGAAAACCTGAATGGAAAAATCAGAAAATACACCAAGAATAAACTTTCCTATCCAACTGATGACGCGGTAATGAAATCCGTGTTCCTGGCAGTCAACGAATCCACCAAAAAATGGACTATGCCAATCAGGGACTGGGGTACCATCCTAAACCAATTTATGATTATGTTTGAAAACCGTCTAAAATTCTAACCAAATCCTAAAATTCATTTACACACTTTTCGGGATAGTGTCCTTGATTACAATAAAACCTCGCCTTAAGGTGAGGTTTTATTATTCAGTAGTCTATCTGTTAGTCTTTTTATTCCACTTTCCCTTTGTGTTTTGGATCAAAATCAACCATCCATTCAATGCCGTATTTGTCCCGAAACATCCCGAAATAGGAACCCCAAGGGCTTTCACCCATCGGCACTTCTATACTTCCTCCTACGGAAAGTCCATCAAATAACTTTACAGCTTCTTCCTTGCTTGCTGCACCGATAGATATTTTAGACCTGTGTTCATTTTCATTTACCCTGCCCATTCTTTCCGGTACATCATTTCCCATTAGGATGTTTTGTCCGATTGGCAAAGCAATGTGCATGATCTTGTCTTTTTCATGATCAGCAATTGGGTTTTCAGGAATATCGAGGTCTTTGAAACGGGTAATATTCGCGAATTCTCCGCCAAAGACAGATTTGTAAAAATTGAATGCCTCTTCAGCATTTCCATTGAAGTTAATGTATGGGTTAATAAGTGCCATGGTTATTTTGTTAGTGTATTGCCTTAGATGTAGTTAATGTAATCCAAAGCTATAGCTAGGATAATAAAAGTCTAGGTCCAAAGACGTCAAAGAATAGGTAGTATGCGTCAGACAACCCTTTAGAACATTCTTAAGATTTCTGATATACTGTTAACTAGAATATAAGGATGAAATTTTTATTTGCAATCTTCATCTGTATATCGTAATATTGCAATCAATAAATGAAAGCAAATGGGACTTACCAAAACTGAAATATTTTCGGAGCAACAAAATGAGATCGCGATTTTTGCGAAGGCATTTGCTCATCCAGCCAGAGTAGCGATTTTGCAGCATTTATTTAAAATGAATAGCTGTGTTTGCGGAGAATTGGTTATTGAGATCGGTTTGGCGCAACCAACCATTTCCCAACATTTGAAGGAACTCAAGCAATTAGGTCTTATCAAAGGAAATATAGAAGGTACTAGTGTTTGCTATTGTATCGACAGGGAAAACTGGAATAGAATGAAGAGAGTGCTAAATGAATTCTTTGATCAGGATTTAAAGGCAAAAGGAAATTGCTGCTAGCAAAACTCTTATTTGGATAGTACCAACGCCAATAGTCTCAATTTGCTTTTCATGTCAGAAAATCGACTTCAAATAACCGAAATAGTCCGAAGTAAAGAAATTAGCATGTTTTGGAAAGCTTTTTTGCTTTAAAACAGTTCTGGTAGAAATATAAAAATCACATTTAAACAACTTAGTTATGAAATTGTCAGAAGTAAAATCAGCATTGGGAAAGTTAGATACAATTGCTTTTCAACTTCCAACTGGGGAATTGGTTCCAACTCATTTTCATGTCACTGAAGTGGGAAAAGTTGCCAAGCATTTTATCGATTGTGGAGGAACAGTGAGAAACGAACAGGTGGCTAATTTCCAGCTTTGGAATGCGGACGATTATAATCACAGACTTCATCCAGAGAAGTTGCTTAGCATTATTGAGCTTTCTGAGAAAGTGCTGGAAATGGGAGACCTGCAAGTGGAAGTAGAATATCAGGCCGAAACCATTGGGAAGTTTGGGTTACATTTCGATGGAGTTAATTTCCAGTTGACCAGAAAACAAACTGATTGTTTGGCGAAGGATAATTGCGGGGTTCCGAAGCAAAAGTCAAAAGTAAGATTGTCTACTTTGCAAGCTACTGATACTTCCTGTACTCCCGGCTCAGGCTGCTGCTAATCCAAATTATTACATTTCAGTGAACATGCCTAAAATTGAATTGCTGCCGGTTTTATCCCAAACTATAGATAAAGCTAAAGCGCTCCCGATTTCAGATGAAAGAAAGCAAGTGCTTCAGAAGCTGATAGATTACATTCAACAAAAGGTAGATGCCAAGGAAGAAATTAATCTGACATTTATCTGTACTCATAATTCCAGACGAAGTCAATTTTCCCAGATTTGGGCACAGACAGCGGCGCAATTATATTCTATTCCTGCAGGCTGCTTTTCTGGTGGGGTAGAGGTCACTTCTTTCAATGAAAGAGCAGTTGAATCTGTAAAGAGGAGCGGATTTAGAGTAGCCAAAAAAGGAGATATAAATCCAATTTATCAAGTATTCTACTCGGACGATGCTAATCCAATTATTGCTTTTTCCAAGCTTTATGATGATCCTGTCAATGAGGCAGAACGTTTTGCGGCGGTGATGACCTGTGATCATGCAGACGAAAATTGTCCCTTTATTCCCGGCACCGAAAGTAGAATACCGGTTCGCTATGAGGACCCGAAAGAATTTGATAATACCTCTGAAGAAGCCAGTAAATATGATGAGCGATCTCTGCAAATTGCCTCAGAGATGCTGTATGCATTCTCGAAAATTTCGATCTAATTGATTTTAGCTCAAAGAAGATGATTTTTTTTCAGGGGATATTGGATAAATAGTAAGGTAAGTGAGTGGAATTGGGTTAGTATTCCCAAAGCCCATTTGCTTTTGTTAAAATAACCGGAGCACCATCAGTGATCAAAATGGTTTGTTCATGTTGGGTGACAAATCCTCCTTTGTTTCCTACCAGCGTCCAACCATCGTTTTGTTCCACAGCAATGGTAGAATTGGTCGAAATAAAAGTTTCAATTGCAACAGTAGTGTTTTTTTTGAAACGCTCTCTGTTGCTTTTGACTCTATAGTTTAAAATGTCTTCTGGCTTTTCGTGCAGACTCCTTCCGACTCCGTGTCCGGCTAAGTTTTTAATGACTTTATAGCCTGATTTCCTAGCTTCAGTTTCAATCAGATGCCCAATGTCGGCGATTTTCACTCCACCTTTTATAGCGTTGATTGCTTTGTGAAGGATGTTTTTGGAAGCATCCACCAAAGGCTGATGATTATGAATGTCCTCACCAAGTACAAATGAACCGCCGTTGTCAGACCAAAAACCGTTGAGTTCGGCAGAGACGTCAATATTGATCAGGTCACCTTCTTTTAATATAATTTTCTCGGAAGGAATTCCATGAGCAGCTACCTCATTTACGCTGATACAAGTGTATCCCGGAAATTTATAGGTTTCATAAGGAGCAGATTTTGCACCGTAACTTTTCAGAATTTCCCCACCGTATTCGTCAAGCTCCTTGGTGGAGATTCCGACTTTGGCGAATTCTGTCATAAGTCTGAGTGTGGTTCCTACAACTTCTGAAATTTTTTTCATTCCGATAAGTTCGGATTCCTTTGAGATGGACATGCTGATCTTGGTTAAGTAGATATAACAGGTTTAAGATAAAATGGTGCCTCAATATGATTTTTTAATTCCAATTTTTCCTTCAGACTAGTCTTTTAAGAGTTTTTCTGTATGATTAGTATATTACCTATGTGTTGAGATCAGAATGATAAAAAATTGAAATTCATAAGCTTAGTTCAATAATCGTAAGAGGATTGTTAAATTAGTGCCAGCGCAATTCTGTGTTTTTTAAAGGATCTATATTTTTGAAAAGATCAAAATTTTTGTCTTTATTGATTTGCCACCAGGAAAAATAGGAGTCAGCAACAGTAGCGCGAACATTGTTATTTTGTTCTATCCATTCAAAATTATTTTTGTTTTCCACTATCGGATTTTGAGAAGGAAATGTGCCAATTAAATTTTCGCTTTCCACCGCCCGAGCCCGGATGGATTCTATAGTCCATAGAACATACATACCTAATGTGCATTCCGGAAGCCAATAAGAGGATATCATGTTAACAGGAAAGTCCTTGATCAGTTGACTTTCATTTCTGTAGGCTAGCAGGGCTGGAATATCCTCATAAGAAAAATTAGGCAGTTCTGAAGAATTGTAATCGCCTTTCTTAAGCAATTCCACATAGTTGTCCACGCTTACATTGGATGGATCTGAATCGTCCTCACACCCAAGGAAACTAATTAGACAAAGACAGATAAGTAGGATTTTCAGGTTTTTCATTAGGAGATGGGTTAAGGGTTATATCCAATTAGCTATACTACTACTACTACTAACTAAATCGAAATTTATCTCATTTGAATTAAATTCATCATTCCATTTACTAGATTATGTGAAATTAAGGCTAGTAAAATACTTCTGCTTTTCAAGGTAATCCAACCCCACAATAAACCATAGATCATCGTTACTGTAAATGGTTGAAAATCAAATATAATATTAAAGTCTTTTGTAAGGAAAAAACCGTGTGCCATTCCAAACAATATGGAAGTTATCCAAAGCGCAGGATTCAAAATCAAGTTTTTGCTTTTCAATATTTTCACCAATAGCCCTAGCATAATTCCGCGATATGCAATTTCCTCATTTATGCCTGGCATGGTAAATTGGAAAAAGAGGGTTTCAAAGTTTACCGATTTAGAGGGTGAGAAAAAGGCAACTATACTTTGAATTATTAAAATAATGATGACAAGAGAAATCCCTTGTTTTAAAAATTGTCTATCCTGTTTGAAATTTAAGAAATAGTCAGATACAGGAAATTTTCTATAAACAGCTAAAAATAGCAATGCTCCAATTATAGCGTAGGTTTTTCCGGACCAATTCCAATTGATATTCCAGTTAGAAATTTTTAGGTCAGGATAAATGAATGGTAAATAAAGAAGTACTTGATTTAAAAGATAAAATGCTGTGAAGGCGACTAAAATTTTGACAGTCTCTAATTTTCTGTTTTTTAAGGTGAGCAGAACAATCGGCAATACAAATAATAATTGAAGTGCACTTTCAGCTAGTATTCTAATCATAGTTTTGAAAAAATCTTATCTTAAAATTTATCAGATAATTAATTAATTTATTTGTCTAAGTTTAAAAGAAAAAGCCGACAATCAACTTGTCGGCTCTAGTATTCATTATCCTTTTAAAATAGATTATCTGTTAGTGTTGCTCTTTGTAAACTCTACGGAGAAACAATCTTTACTTCCAGAAATCAGCATTCTCTATATCGGCATCTTTAGCTACAAAGACAGGATCTTTGCCTTCTTTTTTCTGACGCTGATAATCCTTTAAAGCCTTGAAAGCTGGCTTGCGAAGTAGAATAATAGCGATAATATTCAACCAAGCCATCAAGCCGACACCGATGTCACCCATAGTCCAAGCCATCTCTGCGGTTTTGATAGTTCCGTAGAATGTAGCTCCTAAAATAGCAAGTCTCAAAACCCAGATACCCCATTTGTTCTGGGTTTTTCTGGTCAAATAACTCAGGTTGGTTTCTGCGATATAGTAATAAGCCATGATTGTTGTGAAGGCAAAAAATAGCAAAGATACTGCAACAAATCCTGCTCCTAGCGATGGGAACTGAGATGCCACAGCAAACTGCGTGTACTCCGGACCAAATGCTACTCCAGGGAGATTTTCTACTATAAATCCCCCTTCTGGATTTAATACGTTAAACTGGCCGGTGAAGAGTATCATCAAAGCGGTGGCAGTACAAACGAAGAGTGTATCCACATATACCGAAAACGCCTGTACCAGTCCTTGTTTTACAGGATGACTTACTTCGGCTGCAGAAGCAGCGTGCGGAGCAGTTCCCTGACCAGCTTCGTTGGAGTAAATCCCTCTTTTCACCCCCCAAGCGATAGCCATACCAAAAACACCACTAAAAGCAGCTTCCAGATTGAATGCTGATTTGAAGATTAAGGCAAATACTGCGGGCACCTCCGTGATATTGATACAAATAATAATTACAGCCATAAGGATGTAAGCTCCCGCCATAAAAGGAATTACAACCTCGGCTACTTTACTGATTCTCTTCACTCCACCCAAGATGATCAACGCCATCAAAACAGTAATAATAATTCCAGTCCACATTACAGGAATATCAAATGCGTTAGCCATACTTAAGGCGATACTATTGCTTTGAACTCCTGGCATAAAGATCGCCGTTGCTAGAATAGTGGCAAAAGCAAAGAGCATTGCATACCACTTCTTACCAATTCCCTTTTCTATGTAATAAGCAGGTCCACCTCTGTATTCTCCATTATTTACCTCCTTATAAATTTGGCCCAATGTAGACTCTACGAATGCTGAAGATGCACCAAGAAATGCGATCATCCACATCCAAAATATGGCTCCAGGGCCGCCCATAGCAATGGCAGTAGCTACACCCGCAATATTTCCTGTACCCACTCTACCAGATATAGCAATAGCGAATGCCTGAAAGGATGAAACGCCTTCTTTGGACGATTCTCCTTTGAATAGGAGTTGAACCATTTCTTTCAGATAAGTCACCTGTAGAAATTTGGTGGCAAAGGAAAAATATACTCCGGCAGCCAGGCAAAGAAAGATCAATGCATTACTCCAGACAACCGCGTTAATAGCTTCTACTATTTCTTTCATGTGTTTTTAATTGTTTTTCAATCGACATCCCGAGCTATCGGGAGGAATATCGCGTACCTGATACTCAAAATTTTTGAGTGGTTTCGCAGTACGCTTGAATTCATTTTTTGAATTTAAAACTTAGAATTTCTGATGATAAGTGTAATCTGGGTTTATTTTGAACCCGAAGAAAGTGAAAATTCTGCGATAATAGCAGAATAATCATTTTGAATGGCCGTAATAATTGATCAGTTTCATTTGAAAATTGGGTGTTATTGGAAAAAGCTTAATTTTTATTCAGATTGTCAAACTTGCTCATTTACCTGATGTGTAAAACTCACTTCGGATCAAATTCGATGAGCTCAAATCTATTTCCCCAAGGATCTCTGAAAAAACAACGATCACGACCATCGATTACAGAGGAAAAGCTGACTGGTATAGTTATATTTTGAAGGAAGGATTTGGCATCATCTAAGTTTTCAACCACGAATGCCGGATGTCTGGATGAGTTACTTTGATGATTATCTTCCTCCCTTATATGCAACTCTATATTTCCTAACTTCAGCCAGATCGCTCCGTTTGGATGCTGCCCAGGAATTTCTTCCAATAACAGCTTTTTAATATAAAATTCCCTTGCGAGCTCACGGGTATTGGCGGGAATGGTGATTAGGATGTGATCCAAAACTTTGATTGCTAGCATTTTCGTTTTTTCAAAAATTGTCTTCGATATAAAGCCAGCTTCAATATACCCTTGATACTATTAAAACTAAAAAATCACCCCAGCTTATAAAGGGGTGATTTTTTGATATTGTTTTAGTAACATGTTTTTATGGTTCTACAAGCTCTGGAAGTTTGGCGTCAAAGAGAGCTGCAAATTCCTGACTAGTCAAAATATGGCCTTGTTTTTTGGCATTATTAGCTATGCTGTATCCCCACTCTGCAGCCGCCATTCTCTGAAGCGGAGTGCCGTGATGGCCACTATTTGCAAAACCACAATCTCCGATGTTGAAGAAAACCTGAAGGAATTGTTGTACTCTTTTCCATTGCATAGTCGCCCCTCTAGCATGAGATAAGTAATAAGCTGAATAAGCATCAGCCATGAGCTCTGTTCTTCTAGTAGCTTCAGCAGGATCTGATATAGGGCTATCGAATAATCCTAATTGAAATTGGATATGATGGCCAAATTCATGTGCTAATATAGCCTGAGGAGCAACATCACTAAAACCTAGTGCAGTATAAGCATCCATGATCCCATCACCCATAATTATTTTAGAAGGAATCACTCCGTAAGGAGGGAAAGGGAAACTGCTTTGAGCAAAGGCATTAAAGGTAAATATCGGATGGTCTCCATTCCTGTATTGGGGATAATTATTCAGCAAATCTAAAATAAAGTCAGCCCAGAACTCAGCATCCTCTTGAGTATCCGAAGGATAAAGAATTCGATCAATTCTAATCACCTTTTCTCTGTCGAGTAGCATGTCACCATGCATAGCTGCCAAAACAATATTTTTAGAATCGATATTCCAAAAGCGTTGCAAATCTTTAAATGCTTTGGTTAAAGGCTTGGTATACTCTCCATCCTTACCGAAATATTGGCCCTGTGAGCTGTTTTCAAATAGTAAGGCATCGTAGGTAGGGAAATCCAACATACCGGAAACAGAAGCATAATATATTATTTCAGCATTCCAATCCGCAAGTTCCTGGTCGAGCCAAAAATTTAGATCAGTATCACCACAATCCGTAGGGGCCACTGCTTCCAGTGCTCTACGTACCATTTCCCTGTATTGCGGATCTGTTTGTAAATCTAAATTTAATTGCCGTGCGGATTCGGATCCTAAATTAAGTTGCGGATTTGATCTACCCTCAGATCCTTCAGGTAAGGCTTGGATTTTATCTTTTAATTGAGCCGATATTAAATCTGATTCTGTTGGATTAATAGATTCCGTCGGTTCTATTTCACATGCTGTAAGTAGCATGATAGAGGCTGCAAAAAATGCGGCAAGATGCCTGGTAAAGAATTTTGATTGTTTCATAATAAATTAAAATTTTAGTGTTGAAAATAACATGAAATCCAGGATCACATTTAAAAAGCTGGATGATTAAAAATACCTATTCAATGTAATCGTTTACTTGAAAATATAAGGAATATTATTTGGAATAGTAAATTGAACAGCCTGGAAATATAGTTTTTAAGAAGATTTTTTTAAGTCAAAATTTTATGGTTAGTGAAAATACTGAATCTAAAAAGTATGGTTTTAGATGACAAGAATGTTTTCAGATTTTTGTCATAGATCTATCAATCCTTTTTAAGTAATTGCAGTTAGTGCCTCCTAATATTTTAACTGGGCAACTAATTTTATTAAACCCAAAATGCATCGTTATTAATGAATCTGCCCCTTATCGATTTAATAGTTTTCCTTGTTTACATGGCAGCAATTGTACTTTTTGGTGTCTCTTTTTCTTTTAAGAAAAGAACAGCACTAGAGTATACTACAGGGGGAGGAAGGCTTCCAAGCTGGGCAATAGGCATGTCTATTTTTGCTACGTTCGTCAGCAGTATTAGCTTCCTCGCTTTACCGGGCAATGCTTACCTATCCAATTGGAACGGGTTTGTATTTAGTCTTTCTATTCCATTTGCAGCGTGGATAGCTGTAAAATATTTTGTCCCACTGTATAGAAATCTCAGAAGCGAGTCGGCTTACTACTATTTGGAAACTCGCTTTGGTCCTTGGGCAAGTATTTATGCATCAATTTGTTATTTACTTACTCAGCTGGCGAGGATGGGGGCGATCATGTATTTGCTTGCTTTACCCATGAATGCGCTCTTTGGTTGGAGTATCCCTATAATAATTATTTGTACGGGGGTAAGCGTGATGATATATGCCATGTTTGGAGGTATCGAAGCCGTGATCTGGACGGATGCAATCCAAGGAATCGTATTGATAGGAGGCGCATTGCTCTGCTTGTGTGTGATTTTGTTTTCGATGCCAAACGGGCCATTGGAAGCAGTCACAATTGCAGCAGAATCCCGTAAGTTCAGCTTAGGTAGTTTCAGATTCAATTTTGTAGAATCCACCTTCTGGATGATTCTCATCTATGGATTGTTTATAAACCTTCAGAATTTTGGCATTGACCAAAGTTATGTACAGCGATACATTACTGCGAAATCTGAGAAGGAGGCTGTGCAATCAACCTGGCTGGGCAGTCTTCTCTATCTACCCGTATCCTTTTTGTTTTTCTTTATAGGAACATCATTGTACTCATACTATCAGGCTTTTCCGGATTTACTTCCTGCTGAATTGCAACTAGGAGAAAACTCAGATAAGGTTTTCCCTTACTTTATTGTATCGGGATTGCCAGTGGGTGTGACAGGGATATTAATAGCATCGATTTTTGCTGCTGGTATGAGTACAGTATCGACCAGTATCAATAGCTCTGCGACGGTTTTTCTCTCAGATCATTATAGAAAATATATTCGTCAAAGTGCCACCGAGAAGCAATCAATGCAGGTTTTGTGGATTAGTTCCTTCGTAATGGGAATACTGAGCATTGCGGTGGCTTTAGCATTCAATGGAGTCACCAGTGCATTGGATGCATGGTGGGCTCTTTCATCTATTTTCAGCGGAGGTATACTAGGTTTGTTTTTGCTGGCTTTTATTGTAAAAAAGGCTACAGGAAAAGCCGCGGGAATTGGAGTTTTATGCGGAGTAGTTGTGATAGGATGGATGAGTCTTTCTCCAGTGCTGTTAAGTGGAACTGAAATGGAGGGCTTTCAAAACAGACTTCATACTAACTTGACTATTGTGATGGGCACAATCACCATTTTTATCGTTGGTTTTCTTGTCACAGGTTTCTTTTATAAACGAAAATCAAGTAAGTAGAATGATTTTAGTAAACAGCTTCGACATATGGATATTACATTTTTAGCTATTCGGGCTGATCTAAACTTATGGAGGAAAAATATATTCTATGCAATTAATATAATTGTTTTTTGCTACAAAATAATATTTAAAATACAGATAAAGTATAATGAAAGTAATATTATTATATGTGATAATATAATTGCTTGTTTCTCTACACTATAGTTCAGTTTCTTAATTGAGATAAATTTTTCTGATATAATTTTACTCGATATTTTGCCGTTTAAAACTAGTTTTGAGCGCAAAAATTTTTGATAAATTGGTATGAATAAACTACTGGTATGATGAATCACTCTCAATGGTTCGGAGATGGACCAAGATTGGAATCACTTGAAAGCTTGCAACTGCTTAATGCAAATAAAGAGAGGGAATTTGACGGTATGGCCAAACTTGCTCGTATGGTCACCGCATCTTCCGCGGCTTTGATTTATTTTTTTGATGTAGACAAAGTATGGTTAAAATCTTCCAATGGAGATTTTGGCAGTATTGAACCTAATGATTTGGAGTCAAGTTTCTTCGGGCTTCAAAATTCATACTTTTTGGAATTACAGGAAGGCAATGAGGATTTTGGCAAAGAAATTATTGAGAAAGGATTTAATTTTTATTTGGCACTTCCAGTTAAAGATCAGAATGGATATCTCCTTGGTGCGATAGCGGTATTGGATAGAAACAGTAAGAAACTTGATGAAGAGCAAAAAGAAGGATTAGCCATACTTGCTGGAGGTATGATGAGCCTGTTAAGGGATAGGAAAACTAACATTGAACTTAGCCATTATGAAAAACTCTTTCGCTTATCTTCTGATCTGGTCTGTTTAGCGAGTAATGATGGTTTTTTTAAAAGAGTGAGTCCATCATTTAGTAAAATTCTTGGATGGGATACTGAAACCCTATTGACTAAGTCATTTTTTGAATTAATTCATCCTGATGATTTGGACAAAACAGCGGAGGAAGTAGAAAGACTTTCTCAAGGCATTCCTACTATCAATTTTATCCATAGGTTCAGTACAGCTGATGGATCGTATAAAGTACTCCAATGGACGGCATCACCTGAACCTGCAACAGGAAATATTTTCGCAATAGGCAGGGATATATCTGTAGAAAGGGAAAAAGAATTAAAACTAAAAGAAAGCGAGGAAAAACTGAGGGTGTTCTTTGAGAATTCCCAAGGTTTAATGTGTACTCATGATCTTGATGGGAATTTCCTCTCTGTAAATGCCTCTGGTGCTGAGATATTGGGTTATACTGTAGGTGAAATCACTTCAATGAATCTTTTTGATATAGTCCCTAGTAAAGCCCATAATGAGGTCCATGCATATTTAGAGCTTATCAAGGAGAAAGGGAAAGCAAAAGGTCAAATGTTCACCTGCCATAAGAATGGCTCAATTCATACTTGGCTATTTAATAATGTGCTGGAGAAAAGTAATTTGAGCAGCTCCTATTATGTAATTGGAAACGCTATTGACATTACTTCCCGAGCGTTGTTAGAAGAGGATTTGAAAGAAACAAAGCTCTTGCTGGAAGAAACCAGCAATGTAGCCCGAGTAGGTGGATGGAATTTGGATCTTGTTGACCAGCGCTTATCCTGGACACCAGTTACAGGAATTATTCATGAAGTAGAGCCAGATTTTATTCCTTCTGTAGAAACAGGAATTAATTTCTATAAAGAAGGAGAGAGTAGACAAAAAATTAAAGCGGCACTGGATAATGCAATTTTGAATGGTGAACCTTGGAAGTTGGATTTGCAAATAATAACACAGAAGGGAAATGAAATTTGGATCAGATCTATAGGGCATCCAGAATTTAAGGATGGAGTTTGTGTTAGGATATTCGGGACTTTCCAGGATATAGATGAGAGGAAGAAAATTGAGGTTGAGGCTGCAAGGAGTAGAAAAGCATTGGATGATATCTTCAAAGCATCTTCGGAAGTAAGTATCATCACTACTGATGTCGATGGATTGATTACGGTTTTCAATGTTGGAGCAGAAAAAATGCTTGGCTATACAGCTGAAGAACTATTAGGTAAGCATACCACCAACATTATTCATTCCCCAGAAGAAACTGAAAAATTGTCCAATGATCTTTCGCAGGAATTTGGAAGACCCATTACCGGATTTGAAATATTTAAAGCTAGGCCAGAGAGAGATGGCTATGAAAAAAGAGTCTACACTTTTGTTACTAAAGATGGAGAAGAACGCTTGGTATCTTCTGTGGTTACTCCAATAAAAGATGCAAATCAGCAAAGTATAGGTTATCTGAAAATCGCAATAGACATTTCAGACAATCGAAAAATGGAGCTTGATTTAATCAACGAAAAAATAAGATTGTATGCATTTGTTCTGCACAATCCAGAGGCGGTTGCGATGCTGGATAAGGACATGAAATACATTGCTGTAAGTAATAAGTGGATCAGTGATTTTAAACTTGCCGAGGAGGATGTAATAGGGGCATCTCATTACGATATATTTAAGGATAGAATAAAGAAAGAGGATGTAGAAAGACATAAGCGGGTCCTAAATGGTGGAATAGATAGGAGAGAAGAGGCGCTTTACCCTTTCCCTGGATATGATGAGGATCAGTATATCAATTGGGAAATGAGACCCTGGTTTTTGCACGATGGAGAAATAGGTGGTATGATGGTTTATACCCAAAACATTACCACATATGTAAAGCAAAGGGAAGAACTAAAATTGGCTAAAATCATGGCTGAAGAAGCCAATAAAGCCAAATCTGAATTTTTGGCAAATATGAGCCATGAAATCAGAACACCTTTGAATGGAGTTATAGGTTTTACAGATCTGGTATTGAAGACCAAACTGAACGAAACGCAGCATCAATACTTATCAATTGTAAACCAATCTGGAAATGCACTATTAAGTATCATCAATGATATTTTAGATTTCTCAAAAATAGAGGCAGGAAAACTTGAATTGGATATTGAAAAGTATGACCTCTATGAAATGTGCTCTCAAGCTACCGATATAATCAGCTTTCCAATTCAGAATAAAGGGATCGAAATGCTGCTTAATATTAAAAGTGATTTGCCAAGATTTATCTATGCAGATGCTGTAAGATTAAAACAGGTGTTGGTTAATCTACTGGGTAATGCTTCCAAATTTACAGAGAAAGGTGAAATTGAATTAAAGCTTGAAAATCTGGAAACTACTGGAGATCAATGTAAGATTAGGTTTTCTGTCCGGGATACGGGTATAGGGATCAATCCAGTCAAGCAAAAGAAAATCTTTGACGCATTTTCGCAGGAGGACAGTTCAACTACCAAAAAATACGGAGGTACAGGACTTGGCCTAACTATTTCAAATCGTCTTCTTGGACTTATGGGAAGCAAATTGCAATTGGTGTCAGCTCCGGGAAAAGGAAGTACTTTCTACTTTGATGCAATTTTTAAAACTGAGCAGGGCGAGCCAATTGAATGGGCCGGCATACAGAATATTAAAAGAGTACTGGTGGTAGATGATAATGAAAATAATCGTCTAATAGTAAATCAGATGCTCCTGTTACAAAATATCCATACAGTCGAAGCTTCTAACGGATTTGAGGCACTCCACATTTTATCTAAGGGTGAAATGTTTGATGTCATCTTGATGGATTACAGAATGCCATTCATGGATGGCTTAGAGACAATCAGGAAAATCAAAGAAAGCTTTGCCGATAACTTGGATAATATGCCGGTAATGTTGCTTCAAAGTTCTGCTGAAGATCAAAAAGTCATAAATCAATGCAGGGAATTGGGTGTGAGGCATCGATTAATTAAACCACTTAAACTTGATGACTTTTATCACGCACTTTCGAGATTACATACCCAACAGGAAGCTTTACAAAGCGAGGAGGAAATACTCATAGTACAAAAAGAATTACCATTTAAAATCCTTATTGCTGAAGACAATGCCGTGAATATGCTGCTGGCAGAAACCATCATAACAAGAACTTTTCCTAATGCTTTGCTGATAAAAGCTGTGAATGGATTAGAAGCATATGAGCACTGTAAAAAAGAGATGCCAGATATTATTTTGATGGATATACAAATGCCCGAAATGAACGGGTACGAAGCTACAGGAAAAATAAGGAGTTTAGATGAGCACATACATGTACCAATAGTGGCTCTGACTGCAGGCAATGTAAAGGGTGAAAGAGAAAAATGTCTACAGGCTGGGATGGATGACTTTGTAGTAAAACCAGTTGTGGAAAATACACTAATCGAGATCTTTAAAAAGTGGTTGCCAGTCTCAAAATCTAAGAATTTAATTTTGGGTAAAGATCCAGGCGACAAATTGGAAGATCACTACAATAAGCAAAAACTTATTTCATATACCGATAATAATACGAAGGTCTTGAAGAGAATTCTTCAAATAGTAAAGTTGGAATTAAGCGAAACGTTAGATGATTTGCGTTCGAAAATTGAATTGGAAGATTTAAATGGAGTGAAAGAGGCAGGCCATAAAATGTATGGTACAGCAATATCATCAGGGATGCCCATCCTATCTAAAATGTCTCTGGAATTCGAAAAGCTTTCCGTCTTTGATAAGATAGAAGCTATGGAGAAATTCAATTTGATAGAGAAGGAGGTTAACTATATACTAAGCCATATTCAGGCTTAATGATTAATTGGTGATTCTATCGATAGGGTAGAGTCACTAATTAAATCAAGTTGAGTTTTCCCATTAGTTCAGATCTTTTCGTCCTACTGATAGGGATTACTGACTTATGGATTAAAATGGTATTGTCTTGAATATCAATGATCTTTCGAAGATTGATTACATAGGACCGGTGGACTTTAAAAAAAGATTCAGCAGGAAGTTTCTTTAAAATATTCGTGAGTGTACTATGCACTTTGTATTCTTCATTGTCCAACTTAATAATAGCGTAGTCACCTTTCGCCTCAACCAAATTCACATCGCTTGCATTTATTTTAATCAACCGCTTATCGATATTGATAAAAAACTGGTTGATTTCAGCTTTATTGGATAAGATTTTTTCAGGCTCAGCTGATTTAGTTTTAAGGAGGTTTTCTACCTTTTTGATAGCTATTTTTAATCTATTTGGATCAATAGGCTTACTTAAAAAGTCAACTATACTATCATATTCAAATGCATGTACAGCGGAGGTTTTGTCTGATGTGGTAAGAATAATATGAGGTGAGTTTTTTATAGTCTGTAAAAAGTCAAATCCACTGAATCCAGGCATGTGGATATCGAGAAATATTAGATCCACACTCTCCTGATTAAGAAATCGAAAAGCTTCCATGGCGTTGGAAAAACTACCTACAACAACTAAATCAGGTTCTTTCTCACATAGAAAAGTTAAAATCTCTCTTGATACACTTTCATCGTCGATGATGATACATTTCATAGATTACTCTGAACATTCTGGGAGAAAGTTAAGTATTTTAGTTATAATCTCCTGAAAATCTTTGTCATAATTTAAACTTTCTTTTAATAAGGATAATTCATGTTCTTCTGCAACCGAAAAGGCCAAATCCATCTGAAAAAATGCAATTTTGTGTTTCATTTTATGCACGATTTCTGAAGCCCAATAATAGTTTTTAAGTTGAATTGCTTTCTCATAAAATGCATTCTCTTCTACAAGCTCATCAATCATGATTTTTATAATTTTCCTTTCGAAAACTACATTTCCTTTTGATAGCTCTTTTAAATACGTTAATGAAGGAGATTCCATGCGAGATACTTGAAGGGTAGAATTAATACTCATTCCAGATTTGGATTAGGACTTTTTAGAGATGCACAAATTGAACTCACTTATTGTATCGTGTTTATGATTCTGATCTCCATACTGAAAACCTTTGATGAAAAAGGCAAAAATCCATGCGTGCGGGTTTTTAATATGAATTATACTTACTTCCTCAGCTGTACCGTTAAACTGCTCGATTGCTTTATTTATGAAGTCTTTAAAGGATGCCTCAACTTGATCAGGATCTCCTTTTATTAACGGAAGTTGGTTGTCAATCTTAATTTTTAAAGAAGCTTGCCCTTCAAATCCAACAACGATACTTGTTATCAAATCATAGGTGTCTATGATCCGTTCTTCAAGTCCAAATCGGGAGCGCGTTAAGTTTGAGTCATTTTGATTTGGCATGTTGTTTTGAGTTGTATTTAGGGATTTATATAGGGCAAGCTTGTGGGTGACAAACAACTTACTCTCCTTTACCTTTGAAACTAATAACAGTTCTAACTGTTTGTGATTTGACTTACAAAATGATATTAGGTACTAATTATCTGGATTATACTTATACCACTTCCTTTGTTAAATCTTCCGCGATTGTTTTATTTATTTTTGAAACATTTATCTATTTGGATTAATAAAGTCTTACCAACTCACCGGTTTATTTTAACCATAAGCGCTTTATTTTTTTCTTATTTCAAATGTCATAATAATAAAAATGAATTTTTAGAGAGTGAAGGTCAAGTCAACTTGCCTGTCGATGAACTGCATTAATTTATCGGTGAACGGAAAATCCGATGAAGGTAAAAAACGTGATTTATCTACTTAAACCTGATTGATTTGCGCTGTAAACCCTTTTAATTGGCCTAAAATCCTAATTTTTATGTTTTAACAGTTAGATTTAAATGGGTCATACTTTGATCGTGTAGTCATTTCATAGAAGTAGTTAGAAGTCACAGGAGATTTTTTTCCAGCACAGTCTAACTAGTTACATATTGAAAAATTATTCTATACATCAATTTGAACTTATCTTTATTAAATAGAGTATTTATTCATATTCTAAATGCCTATTAAGAATGGATTTCACGCATAAAAACACACAGGATTTCGAGGCATCACATCTTGATTTTAAAAAATTAATAGAAAGATGGGAAATGCTTGCCGATACTATTCATCCGAGCATCTGCCTCTACCATGATTATTTGGATAGGATTAAAAAGTTTCCTCAGCTTCTGGAATCAAATATTGACCCGAAGATATTGAATACCGATCAGAACAAACTTGGCTTTGGTTTGATCCTAAGTTCAATTCTACCTCTTGCCGGTCAGGGAGATAAGAAGATATTGGCCATCTCCAAGCCATTTGACTATAATCCTATCTATTCGACTTCAGCTTTTTCAGAACAATTTTTAGATGAAAACGGTCACATAAAAATACCTGAAAATATTGATTTAGAGCGTATTGCTTTTGATAAAATGGTAAATGTCTATGGCATGATCCTGAATCAATTTTATGGAATAAAGATGAATCAATTCCCACCGATGATTTTCAAATTCAGAGGGAAAAGTGGTGTCAACAAGCACTACCAGATTCAGCTTAACACTGAGTTTGTACGGGTGGTGGCAAAAGGACCTTTACCAGAGATTCGTGATAAGTCCGAATTCTGCACTGCTAATGAACCGTACCATTACGAACTGGAGCGTCTCCAAAATCTGCTGCCTTTAAATCTCTTCGAATTTCATGGCTTTGTGATTATGGAAGCCAATGATTTGACGGTGGCCCAAAGTGTCGCAACGCTTAATGAGGCCGTGCTGAAACAGGATCAGGTGAGCACGGAAGAATTCATGATAATAGTGGAAGATTCTGTTAAGAGTCTGTTGGGAAAGGGCAATTTGAAAGTGGGTTTGGCAGTTCTTCAAAATATTTCGGGAAGGATTATTATGTCTGAAAGCCGTTTAGCTTATAGTTATCTCATTAGTCAACTTTTCGATTCAGGAAGTGAGAATCCATATAAGGCTATTATGGAATTTCTTTCACAGGTAAATAAGCCGGTTTTCTTAAAAGATATTCAGGATAATTCAGAGGAGTCAACTTTGATTACCAAGATGGTGGATATGGGGCTTCAGGAAATCATTCTTTATCCCTTGAGGCATAACAGTAATCTGGTAGGAGTATTGGAAATATGTTCTTTCGAGAAAGGGACTTTTGATCCCTTGATGATTCATACATTGGATCATTTGGCACCATCCCTTTCTCTCGCATTGCATAGGCAGGCAGAGAATATGGATTACAAGATCAAGGCTATAATCAGAAAAAATTTCACAGCGATACATCCTGTGGTAGAATGGAAATTTGATGAAATAGCCTTGGATTATGTCTTGGATGAAGAGGAAGGTAAAAGGCCCGAAATTAAGCCTATTCTTTTTAAGGATGTATTTCCGTTATATGCTGCAATAGATATAAAAAACTCTTCCGTGCAGCGTAATCAGGCGATACACGATGATTTTGTGATTCAGCTAGATAGAGGAAAAGCTATCCTCGAGTTAGCTGGTAAGCTACATTACTTGCCTCTTTTGGACAGTCTAATCGATCAAATCAACGAGTATAAGCGACGTATCAATTTGATTTTGCTCAGTGAGGAAGAAGTGCGTATTACTGAGTTTTTTCATTATGAGCTGGAGCCTACTTTTGTTCATTTAAGTGAAACCTTTAGTGACCTCAGGGAAGAAGTGAAAGCATATTTTGATGAATTAGATCCTCAACTTCAAATTGTTAATTACCATAGAAAAGCTTTTGAATCCAGTCTTCAGCTGATCAATAACACTGTGGGGACATTCATGGATGAACAGGAATTGAAAATCCAGAAGATCTTTCCTCACTATTATGAGAAATTTAAGACAGATGGTATAGAGTACAATATATACATAGGTCAATCTCTGGTGAAAAACCATAAGTTTGATTTGATATACCTAAAGAATCTTAGACTTTGGCAGCTACAGAGCTTAATTGAAGTGTATCATTTAATTCAGGAAAAAAAGCCATTGCTTGAAAAACCGCTGGAAATCACACAACTTATTCTCGCCCATAGTACTCCAATATCCATAAGTTTCCGCCTGGATGAGCGAAAGTTTGATGTGGAGGGAGCGTATAATATCAGATACGAAATCATGAAAAAGCGTATCGACAAAGCTCTGATAGCTGATACACATGAGCGATTGGTACATCCCGGCAAAATTGCCATTGTTTATTCACAGAAGCGGGAGGCAAAAGAGTACTTGGACTTTATTACCTACTTACAAAACAAAGGGCAGTTGCTTGATCAGATTGAGGAGCTTGAATTGGAGGAAATGCAAGGAGTTCACGGGCTGAAAGCTATTAGGGTAGGCGTAGCACCAAGATCAATGGATGAATTATCAACCAATTCAAAACTGATATCCGAAAGAAAAGAAGGGTAAGTATTCTTCCTCACTAAAGCCAACGGAGAACGTAGCTACAACCTGGTTCAAGGGAGCCAGCCAGACACCTGCGCCAAAGGAATTGTGCCAATCGTCTGACTTCTCACCTGTGACCCACACCCTGCCGATATCGTTGTATGCCAGGACACCGACCGTCGCAGGAAGGATATACGTTTTTAGGTTGAACACCCTAATCCGTACTTCGGTATTGTTGTAGGCTACCGCACCGCCGTTGAATCTGTATCTTCTGTACCCACGCAGGTTGTCCAATCCCCCAAGTGTTTGGCCCTGGAAAAATTCATAATCCCCCCAGTTTTTGCCTGCCCCAAAGCGGGTAGCCCACACCAGCCTGGACGGATATCTGAATGACCAATACAGTGCCAGCTCACCCTCAACCCTGGTGAAATTCCCTGAATAGGAATTCAGCCCCCACATTCTCCTGGCCTGACTTTCAAAATACAGCCCCCTGGTGGGAATTGCCTTGTGATCCCTTCTGTCAAAGACAACTTTGGCGGACAACCCACTGTAAAACTTGGCCTTGTCCAGATCAACCTGGTCCAAGCCACTTTCCGGAGAGGTGATGAACTTGTTGCTGTTGTCATCTTGGTCGAAGCGGTATACCTGATAGTGAGGACCGATGGTGAAGCTCCCACTTTCGCCCAGCCTGGACTGCAGTCCACCGGACAACTCATACCAGCTGAACCTTGCCCTGTAATAATCTATTTCATAAGTACTGTTGTTGTATTCCGTTTCATTGCCGGTTCCGAAGAAATTGTAAGCGTAATCGGGGGCCCGCACATCTGCCTTCCATACCAAATCCAAATTCCCCACCGCATCCACAGCATGGCCATTGTATTCTATATTGAATGCGTTTGATTTGATCGCATAATTACCCACAATGGACTGCCGCAGCGAAAAGGGTTCCTTTTTGAACCCATGTTTTTCCCAAAGGACACCGGCTCCCAGAAACACGCCGTCATCTTTGTTGATGGCCACCGAAGCCAAGGGCATGACCTTGTCGTATTTGAATTCCTTCCTGTTGTAATTCAGGTAGGAGATGGAAGGGGCATACTTGATTCTGGCACTTTCCCCCAGCGCTATTGGCACTTTTTCATCTGGATTTTGGTAGATAAGCGTGTTTCTCTTTTTGGTGTTTCCCTTATCCTCAAATGATTTTTCGCCCTTGCCTGGAATCACCCGCACTTTTATCCTGCCGGGTCCTTCCCCTTTGAATTGGAAGGTATCGTCACCTTTCAACCCATAGAGTCGGATCTCCTGCGTTTCCCCGGGCAAAAATGTCCGGCTGTAGAGCTTCTGCTCCAAATCCCCCGATTTGTCGATTTTCCTGACTTCGACTTCCACCCGACCGTCCTTGTGGTAGTTGACTTCAAATTCCTCGTTTTTGTTGGAACCCGCCACATTCACATCCTTGGACAGAAAGGCATAATGTTTCTGCATTTCCTCCTTCAGCCAGGTCTTCCGCTGGCGGAGTTTGGCCTGGATTACCGGGGCGTCTTTTGCCGCCACGGAATCCGGCCAGTCCCTGAAGGCATTCAGGATAGCCTCCTCGGTCATTTTTGGTATTTCCTTGTCCAGTGCTTTTATCCAGTCTTCCCGGTCCAGCCCATTCAGGAAACTCCGGTCGAAATACCTACCGTTGAACATAAAGCCAGAGACAAACCGGGGAGGGCTATAGTCGAACCCCTGAAATCTGGGATCTGCCCATTTACGGCTGGCTATTTTGGGGAAAATTCCCTGGTTTACGAAAAAAGCCTGATCCCTGTCCCTTGGCATGGGCGTGAACTCCCAGCCTTTCTTGCCTTTTTCACCGATCCATCTCCACTGATCGTCGTGGCGGTCCCAGTCACCGATCCACAGGTCGAATATTCTTGCCTTCAGGACTTCCTTTTGCATGACCTGATGGTCATTGTCCCCATGGATTTTTTTGAGCATTTTCTCTGTATTGAAAAACTCAATGTCGTCCGGGGCTCCCTTTCCGGCGACCTCCCGTTCCTCAAACAGATACAGGTCGTCACCAAATCCCTTTCGGTAGATGCCCAGCAAAGGGTCATCAGGTAAATAGACAATTCTGGGGTTGGTGTGCACTATCCCCACCTCATCGGCCAGTCGGGCCACGGCAAGTGCGGCATAGGGATGGGAAGCCGAGATCTGGTCCTGGATGACTTGCCTGGCAATGGTTTGGCGCAACTGTGGGGAAAGAGCACTTTCGGGATATTTATTGACAGACCTCAGGACATATTCCTTCCCGGCACTGTTTGCCAGTCTCAGTGAATGAGTCTGCAGACCACCACCTTTCCTGATTATTGTCAGCCCTGATTTGGCGGTGCTGAGATCGAGTGTCTCGAAGGTGGCAGGTATGGCCCATGTTTCCCGGTAGTTTTTCCCCAGGAAATTGTAATACCCTTTGCCATGGAGGTACTGGGTGGAAACAGGGCGGGTCGCCTCTGCCGGGATATTCCTGTCGAAGAGTTCCAATTCCTGGGCATTACCGGCATAAGGGGTTACCAGCTGGGCCTGATAGAGCGGTTCTTGTTTTAGCGGATCATAGAAAGAAAGCTTCACTGCATGGTTCTCGTAGAAGTCCAATGCGGCGTACCCCTGCCGGGTATAGGTGAAATCAGCCGAGTTGTTCTTTTTTACATAGGTCTCTTTAGCTCCCGCACCACTGATTACATAATGGGTGTTTCCTTCACGGGTATATGCCAGACCATGTTCGTGACCGGCAACCTGGATTACATTGGGGTGCGTGTCAAATATTCTGTCCAGGGCATTGGCCATCGCTTCATACCTGGGATGGGGAAGGTCCTGGATGTCACCGAACCAACTTCTATACAGCGGGTAGACAGATCCGATTACCGGTAAGGGGATATACAGATTCGGGTAGGGAACGGTAAGCGGGAATAAATGGTTTTTCCAGCTGAAGCCGCCGTTGTGCGGTCCGTAGGAACGTGACGGGTGATGCATGGCTACCAGGATGGTTTTATCCTGGTTTTCCTCCAATAGATAGGCTAGTGCCGCCAGAACTTCCTCTTCGGATTTGTAATCACAATCAGACTCCCTGCCCGGTTTGTCCCTGGACTGCAGCCACCATTGACTATCCACAGTCACAAGCAGTGTCCCGGGGTCCAGCGGGAAAACAGTTGGGCCCGGGCACCCACTACCCGGTGTCCACAGTACCTGGTCGGCAGGATAATTTTCCTCCACGTATTCCTCGGCTCTCAGTACAGCGTTCCAGCCGTCGGATTTGCCTTTGTCCCAGTCATGGTTTCCCGGCACCATCCAGATTTTCCCGTTGAGATGACGGTAGAGATCCAGTTGTGTTTTTAGTATTAGTTCGGCACCCTTCCTTTCCTCATTTTCATAGTCAGGCATCCCCAACGGGTAGATGTTGTCCCCCAGATAGATGATATGGGCTTTTTCCCCGGGGGATTCCTGCAGTTGCTGAAGGACATCCTCCACTACTGGATGATGACCGTCCTCCATTTCTCCGGCATCGCCTATCAGATACACACGGAATTTCCTGGGAGATTCCTGGGCCGCCACAGAACATGTCAATAAACAGAAAACAATATATAGGTAATATTTCTTCATGGATTAAATTCAAAAATCAGGATGTTCGGCTCGCCATCTTGAGCTTCATTGGAAATGTACATATTCCCCTTTTGGTCAAAAGTGATTCCTTCGGGTTGTTTAAATATTCTTGAATCAAGATTGTAAACTTCCTTAGCAATGAAATCTGTATCGGCTATCAATAACCATTTACCACTGGAAGAAATAATATAATATTGGTTTTCAATGGGATGTAAGGCAATAGCTGAAGGCTGGATGTCCAACGGTTTATCCATTTGGCTTGTAAGGAGCGGCTGTATGTTTTCTCGTTTCAAAGTCTCAAAAGGAATGGAGTCGTAGCTTTTTGAAATCAGGTCAAAGCGAAACACAGATGCCTTTTCAGGGCCTTTATCCCACTTACATGCTTTACACAAAATAAATAAGTATGGTTCTGTTTTGGAAGCAACAATTGCTTCCAGATCTCTTTTTTCTTTGATTGGGAAATGATATTCCGTGGTTTGTGCATCTTTAGTAAGAGGAGAGGTGACCTCGTACAGCGTGCCATTGCTTTGAAGAACCCATGCAACGTCCTTAAGCACCAGTAAATCCTCAATGTCCTTATTTTTGGCAAACTTCCTCTTTTTAAGAATTTTCCCTGTTTTTGGATCAATTCTATAAATAATGGAGGATTCGTCCTCGATGGCCCAAAGTTGGTTTTCACCTACCCAATGAAGTCCCGACACCTCTTCCAGATCATCTTGAAGCTTGATTTTCTCATAGTTGGCTAGATTATATGCTTTTGGAAAAGGTTGGTTTTCAAGTTCTGAAAGGCGTGGAGTACAATTACTGTTTAACAGAAGAAGAAGTATAGTTAATATATTGAGGTAGTACATCGTTATTTAATTGGAACTAATTACCTTGAAATTAGTATCCTCAAAATAAGTGAATAGCTGTGGATAAGCAACTGGAAAAATTTGAATCCTGGATAAGGGAAATGTTTGAGTATAGGCAAAAATCAGAGATTTGCTATCATAACCTTGACCATACATTACACATAGTCAAGTGGGTACGGATAATAGGGGATTATTACCAACTCGAAAATGAAGAGCAGGAGGATTTGTTTTTTGCAGCGTGGATGCATGATGTCGGATACTGGGAAGGAAAAGGCGAAGGTCATGAAGCCAGGGGAGCCACCATGGCAGAGGAATGCTTAGCGGAGTTGGGAATCCGTAAAGAAAGGATTGACAGGATTAAATCTATTATTCTTTCCACAAGGATTCCTCAGAATCCACAAAATCTGTTGGAACAAATTATTTGTGATTCGGATTTATCCCATTTAAGTTCAGATCAGTTTTTCGATCAGACGATGTTACTGAAGAAAGAAAAAGAGAATTCTGGGTATGGTAATATATCACTTGTCGAGTGGCTGAAGGGAAGTAAACAATTTATGACAGCTCACCACTACCATACAGATTATGCGAAAAAATATTTGCAGCCAGGTAAAGACAAAAATTTGGAATTATTGGATATGAAAATAAAAGAGGCTGAAGAGGAACACGATTCCGATAAAAAAGAAAAGAAAAAGAAGTCAGAGCGGGGAGTAGAAACTATGTTTCGTGTTACATCTACCAATCATTTGGAACTATCTTCCTTGGCTGATAACAAAGCAAACATAATGATCTCTGTAAATTCGATCATTATCTCAATTGTGGTGACAGTCTTAATCCGAAAACTGGAGGAATACCCCAATTATATCGTTCCTACTTTTATGCTGGTGGCTACCTGCCTTACAGCAATGGTTTTTGCGATTTTATCGACCAGACCGAAAGTTACGACAGGTGTGGTGACCAAAGAGGACATTCTTAAGAAGCAGGGCAACCTTCTTTATTTTGGAAATTTTCATGAGATGCCACTTTCCGAGTATAAAGACGGAATGCATGCCTTAATGGAGGATGGTAATTTCCTCTACGACAGCATGATTACAGATATTTATTTTCTAGGTAAAGTGCTGTCGAAAAAGTATCAATTACTCAGGAAAAGCTACAATATTTTTATGTTCGGATTTGTCATATCAGTAATCTCGTTTCTCGTGGCAACACTCTTTTTTGACCCTGTACAGTATTAGACTTGGATTCTAAAGTCTGGTAAGCAAATAAATAATCACAACTCCGTCTGCCTAAAACAAATAGTCATCACTATTCGAATTGGGTTGTGGGGATTATAGTAAATGCAAAGACCTTCGCTTTAATTAAGTAGAGGGATGACCTTTGAAAACCAAATACTGATCACATGAAAAAAATAGGATTTTTATCCTTTGGACATTGGGCAAATCACCCTTCCTACCAAGCTAATACCGCAAGTGATACCTTGCTTCAGTCGATAGATCTGGCAGTTGCTGCTGAAGAAATAGGAATGGACGGAGCATATTTTCGTGTTCACCATTTTGCTCAGCAACTGGCTTCACCTTTTCCGTTGTTGGCTGCCATTGGAGCCAAAACCAAAAAAATTGAAATAGGGACTGGCGTTATCGATATGCGCTATGAAAACCCTTCATACATGGTGGAAAATGCGGGTGCTGCTGATTTGATTTCAGAAGGCCGTCTGCAGTTGGGAGTGAGCAGAGGTTCACCTGAGCAGGTAATTGATGGATGGAAATACTTTGGTTACGATTTGGAAGAAGGTGAGACGGATGCTGAGATGGGTAGAAGGAAAGCGTTGGAGTTTTTCAATAAACTTGATGGTGTAGGCTTTGCGCAGCCAAATCCAAATCCGATGTTTCCCAACCCGCCGGGGTTATTACGGATTGAGCCTTACTCAGAAGGTTTGCGTGACCGCATTTGGTGGGGGTCTGCTTCAGATGCTACTGCCATATGGGCGGCGGAAGTTGGCATGAATCTCCAAAGTTCTACCTTGAAATATGACGAGAGTGGAAAGCCTTTTCATATTCAACAAGCAGAACAAATCAGAGCGTATAAGGAAGCCTGGAAAAAGGCAGGTCATCAGCGGGAACCACGTGTCTCTGTGAGTAGATCCATCTTTGCCTTGGTAAATGATCAGGATAAATACTATTTCGGAGGTGAAGCGAACAGGAGAGATAAGGTGGGAATGATAGAGGCAGATAAGAGTGCTATTTTCGGAAGAAGTTATGCTGCCGAACCGGAAAAACTGATCAAGGAGCTAGCTCAGGATGAAGCAATTCAGGAAGCTGATACCCTTCTATTAACCATCCCCAATACATTGGGAGTGGAGTATAGTGTTCATGTCCTCGAATCCATATTGAAGTACGTAGCGCCGGAATTAGGATGGCGGTAAGGAGAGATTCATGGCAGTCAAAATCCGCTATAAGACCAAAATCGTAATCATCGGAGCTGGACAGGCTGGGCTTTCAGCAGCATACCACCTCAAAAAAATGGGTTTTAAGGTTGGTCCCGATTTTATAGTCTTGGATGAATCACCAAAGGCAGGTGGAGCCTGGCAATCCCGCTGGGATTCCCTTACCTTAAGTACAGTAAACCGTATTCATGATTTGCCTGAGATGTCATTTGAAGAAACAGTGGAAACCAAAGACAACGAAGTGCAGGCGAATTCTGCGGTTCCCCATTACTTCGATTTGTATGAGAAGAAATTTGGACTTCAAGTATACAGGCCAATAAAAGTGGAAAAAGTGTATTTGCAAGAAAACCGGTTTTTCATTGATACTTCTACCCTTGCTTTTTCATCGTTGGGAATCATTAATGCTACAGGAACATGGGAAAGTCCTTATATACCGGAATATCCAGGTGCAGAACTTTTTGAAGGCGAGCAATTACACACCCGTGACTATAAAAATGCAGACTATTTCAAAGGCAAACATATAATTATAGTAGGCGGAGGCATATCTGCAATTCAATTGTTGGATCAGATCTCCAAAGTTACTTCTACTACCTGGGTCACAAGAAGACCACCGGAATTCAGAAAAGTGCCCTTTGACGATATGGCTGGAAGTAGGGCAGTGGCTAGGGTAGAAGAGCGTGTAAGAAATGGATTATTGCCTCAGTCTGTGGTATCTGTCACTGGATTGCCCTTTACTCCTGAAATTGAAGCTATGGAAAAAAGAGGAGTCCTTCGGCGTTTTCCTATGTTTAGCGAAATCACCAAAAACGGAGTGAAATGGGAAGATGGTACTGCAATTAAAGCAGATGTGATTTTTTGGAATACTGGTTTTAGATGGCCAATGTCTCATTTGGATCTGGTGGTTCCCAGAGAAGATGGGGGAGGTATTAAGATGTCCGGAAGATTGGCAACCGAAGTAGAAAAAGAACCTAGAATTCATTTGGTAGGATATGGTCCTTCTGCGTCAACTATCGGGGCAAACAGGGCAGGAGCTGCAGCTGCTAGGGAATTGGTGAATACATTGCAGATATAAGAATCAGAGAATAGAAATCTTTAAACTTGTAGTAGTTGTATCCACCATATTTTAATTAATTCTATGTGGTCTGACCTTAAAAGAGCAGAGCACATAGAATTACTGTAAGCATGAAAATCTATTGATAGGTTAGAAATCAATTATTTAACACCAAAATCTATCAATTTACAATTATAGCAAATTCCTGTTTTGATATTCTTACCTTTTTAAGTTTAGCGAGATAGTCATGTTCCTCATCGCGATATCCTAATGCAAGCAGGACTACACTTTTAAGATTTCTTTCTTTCAACCCAAGGATTTTATCAAATTTCTCACTGTCAAAACCTTCCATTGGGGTGGCATCTATTTTCAATGTTGCTGCCGCAATGATTCCTGTACCTAAAGCTATGTATGCCTGTTTGGCTGACCATATAAAATTATCGTTGTCGGTCTGTGATAAAATATGGCCGGAGATAGAGGTTTTGAAATCAGTTAAATTTTCAACTGGTATATCTCTTTCTTTGGCGACAAGCTCAATATATGAATCAATGTCCTCTTGATTGATCGAGGCGAATGCAGCAAATACCAATAGGTGGGATGATTCGGCAATCTGAGAATTAAATGAGCCTTCTCCCAGCTCCTTTTTTAAAGCTTGGTTATCAATAACCACAAGCCGATAGGTCTGCATACCTATGGAAGATGCAGAGAGGTTAATTGCTTCAATTATTTTTTCTACATCTTCATTTTCAACTTTCTTATTACTGAATTTTTTAGTGGCGTATCGCCATTTTAAATCGTCAATTAGTTTCATTGCTATTTATCGTTAAAATTATAAAGCAAAAATATACTTGAATAGTTACTTTTTGTAACTTAGTGCCTAAAAGTAATAGTTACATTCATGTAACCTGGTAATTCATATGGAAAAAGGAATGGACATAATGAAAGAATGCAGTCATACTATTCTAGCAATTAACGATGTGATGGACTTGCTGAGTGGTAAATGGAAAGTTTCAATAATTGCCTGCCTATGTTTCAAAAAAATGCGTTATTCTGAATTGCTTAGAGAGGTAAAAGGTATTTCAGGAAGAATGTTGAGTCGCGAATTGAAAGAATTAGAAATTCATCAATTGATTAAAAGAGTTGTGCTAGAGACCCAGCCAGTAACTGTAGAGTACGAAATAACAGAATATGGATCTACGCTTAAAAATTTAACCACCACCATTGCCGAATGGGGTTTCAGCCACAGAAAGAAAATCATAGGTAAATAGTCTGATCTTAAGATAAAATTACTGCTGCAGAGACTTTTCAACAAACGTGCCTCAGGCACTATTGTCTCAGAAGTAACTTTTACTGATTTGGTTTGGATCACCTGTTAGCAAAGCAATTCATGAAAGCTCATTGATTTTTAAATAATTTATCCCTTAACTAACGAATGTACTTTTATACCACATGAATCATATAGGTTTAAGGGATTACTAACTATCCAATTTTGTATTTTTTGCAAGTCTTTTAGACGGGTGTTAAAGCATATTTGCCTTAATGCTGGCATAATTGCTGATAAAGTTTTTAAAAATATACGGTAACTGAAAATTTAATCAGATGCATTCCAATCTTGGCGAAATCACAACAAAGCTTAAAGCTCTAGAATCTGAAATGGATAAAATAGGCGGCGAGTTTTCTGAAATTCTATCTCAGATTTATCCAGATAGTAAAATTTCTGCAAATAACTTGCTTAAGTATCTGGTTTTAAGAAAGACAGATATCCAAGAGCTACAGCACGATCTGCATCTGATGGGACTTTCTTCTTTAGCAAGCTGTGAAAGTCACACGCATTTTCAGATTCAGTCTACATTAGAGCGACTCGGATGCCAGTTTGAAAAAAAGGATCCAAGCTCAGCGGAATATGGAGCAGAGCGTATTACCCAGACGAGTGAAGTTTTGTTTGGGCATACTCATAGGGAGTGGCCTTCATCTATCATGGTCACGATGGATCCTTCTTTTTTGACTAAGGAGCACGCTATCTGTAATCTGCTTAGAAATGGGATGGCAGTTGCCAGAATCAACTGCGCGCATGATGATGAGCAGGTGTGGGAAAAGATGATCTTGAAAATCCGACAGCAGAGTGCAAAAGAAAAAATAGAATGTAAAATTCATATTGATCTTGCCGGTCCTAAGCTTCGAGTGGTTCTTCTGAAAAAAGGAGAAAAAAAAGGAAAAGTAAAAATCAATCAGGGAGATACTATTTGGTTGGCCGAATCAGCGGATTTTTTCTCGGATAAAGATGTAGTAATCACCCCGGGCGAGGAAGGTGTAATAAATGCCATGAAGGTAGGTGAGCGTGTGTTTATAGACGATGGATTAATTATGGCAAGGGTGGACGAAGTGTTGTCTCACGGTATTCGCTTGAAAATAGAACGTGATTCTTCCAAAAAATCCAAAATAAAAGCGGAAAAAGGTATCAATTTTCCTGATACAGAACTGCCCATATCTTCATTGACAGCGTATGATATCGCCTGTCTTCCTTTCGTGATGAGCCACGCCGACACTGTTGGTTTTTCCTTTGTTCGTAAGGCTTCGGATCTGGAAGATCTTAGGTCCAAACTTTCAGGTTTTTCCAGTGATATTCCCCCAGTTATCTTGAAAATCGAAACCAAAGAAGCAGTGGATAATTTGCCCCAATTACTTTTGGAAGGAATGAAACAACCTCATTTTGGGATTATGATCGCACGTGGAGATTTGGCGGTGGAAATTGGTTTTGAAAGACTGGTGGAAATTCAAGAGGAAATTTCCTGGCTTTGCGAAGCAGCACATACCCCTGTAATCTGGGCTACTCAAGTTTTGGAAAACCTTCATAAATCCGGAATAGCATCTCGTGCAGAAATCACAGACGCGGGGCGGGCATCAATGGCAGAATGCATAATGATCAATAAAGGTGATCATACTCTTAAAGTACTCAAAACCTTAAGGGACATAGCAAAAAGAAGCCGCGGCTTGAAAATGAAAAACCGGTTGGTATTTAGGGAACTTGGAATTGCGAAGAATTTTTTTCTCCATCCAAATCGCTGATTGGATGCATTAGCTTAGGTAAAATGAATTGAAAGCTGATTCTAAAATTTCTTACTAAAGGACATAATAGGATTCTGGATCTTCCTTCTCCGGAATGCGATTTTCTCCTATCATCTCTTTAATATTGATCTCAATCGTTTGAGCTAGATCAGTCATCGGAGTGTCTAAAGCCTGATTTTCAAAGGGATCCTGCATTAGGACAGAGGTCTTTTCAATAGCTATGAATATAATCGGGATACCCATGGTGAGCACTATCTCTACCATGAGAAACCTATCCGCCAACCCAAATGGAAGCATTGCTGCGAAAACATAGATGATGGTATGGATCAGCATACAGTGGGCCTTTGGAAAGACTGTATTTTTGATCCGCTCACATTTCCCCATGGAATCACACAACCTAGCTATTGTGCTGTCTATCTGTACCTGCTGGTAATCATTTACTAATTTATTCTGATGGCATTTTCTCAGAGTTTCGGAATGTTTTGATAGCAATTCGTTTGGGATATTGGAATTATCGAGTCCCTTTGCATTCGCATAACGAACTACTTTGGCTGAAAAAGGCAAAGTTCTTAAGGATTCTCCAAGCGCATAACACCAGATAATCTGACGAAAAGCCATATCCTTTACCATCAAATCATAATCCTGGTGATCCCTGTCAAAAAGAGAGATGCTCTGACGAATGAGTGTTCGGGAATCATTCACGATAGCTCCCCAGATTATTCTTGCCTCCCACCATCGATCGTAGGCCTGATTGGTTCTGAAGGCCAGCAGCAAGGCCACCGCGGTACCAAAAATAGCAGTTATACTGATGGGTACTGAAATTTTATCAAAAAATCCGTATTGATGAAATATCCCTACGACTATTGAAAATGCTATGATAATAGCAATGTCCACTTTTATAGATTTTAAAAAGTATAGGATAGATATTCTTTGATTCAGCAGCATTGATATTTTTGCTTAAAGTTAAGATTATAATGTCTGGTTTGAATAATAACCCTCAAAGGGTAGTTTGACTAGGATTATTTGGGTTTAGTACACTTGCGCTATACGATCACAAATTATCCTCATTTACATCATTTAGGATATTAATAAAATTTAAAATAATTGGATAACGTTGCTTGTTGTAAATCCATTTATTATTCATTTAACTTGCAAAAGATTTCTTAGTGACTACCATGCGTAAAAAGCAGATTGCATTCTTTCTTGGCCTCATATGGCTTGTAAGCTTCACTGCTTTTATGTCGTTTCCTGTCCAGGCTGAGCACCACAGCGTGCGTGAAGACAGCCTAGCTACACTTCAGGAATCTTTAACTCCTACAATTCATCTTCTCGGATCTAATGAAGTTCCGAAAACTCCACCCTTCTCAGTAGATTGGACTGTATGGTCCAAATTTAATTCCAACTGGGATTCACTGAATATAGTTGTAGGAAAAGGTTTTCACCAACCTTCATTTTTCAAGAAATCTCTGCCACTATTCGATGTGAAAGAGACTTTTATGCATTTCTTCCATACTTGGTAAGATTCGAATAAAATCCATGGTCATCTACTTGACCAGCACTTATTTTATTCACCTTACTATCATCTCATATGTTTACTATAGAACCTGTGACATTGACCATGTCATGTCTATTAATGTTCGCATTTAGCGTACCGTTCATTTATCATGGACAAAAAAACAAAGCAATTAATAAAAAGCTATTAGCCAATCTAAATGATTTGGCAAACCGAAAAGGTGCCAATCCCACGGAGGTCGATACGTGGAGGTGTCGCTATGCACTAGGGTTGGACCAGAAAGAAAATGTGTTGGTTTACCTACGTAACGATACCGATAGTATTAGCTATAGTTTGGATTTGGCTGAGTATAAGAATGTTCAACTTATTAAAAAATTCCAGGTAGAAAATGGTAAAGAACTGACCACTAAGCTCCCGGAATATGTAGGATTGCAACTGATTCCTAAACTACCCTCAGCAGAACCTGTCGCCCTAGAGATTTATGATGCAGAGATGTATTCAGATCTTTTAGGGGAAACTGTAATGGCCGATAAATGGGTAGCAATTTTAAATAAGCAATTAAATTAAACCACTATAAGGGCATCCTGATGGATGCCCTTATTTCCCACTTGTAGTTATGGCGAAGCAAAGCGATTCTTGGGGATCAAGAATAGGTCTAATTCTGGCGATGGCTGGAAATGCAGTTGGATTGGGAAACTTTCTAAGGTTTCCTGTACAAGCTATCCAAAATGGAGGAGGATCTTTTATCATTCCATACTTAGTTTGTTTTATACTGATGGGCATCCCCCTATTATTTACCGAGTGGTCCATAGGTAGATTTGGTGGTAAAAAGGGAAATCATAGTACTCCGTATATTTTGGATTCTATGAGTAAAAGGAACTGGTGGAAGTACATTGGAGTCTTTGGCATTTTCACAAACGTTGCTGTAGTCGCTTACTACACTTACATTGAGTCCTGGACATTTATTTATGTTATTCATACGGTAATCGGGACATTTACCCAAATGACCCAAGCTGAAGTCAGCGAGTTTTTTGTCCAGTATGTGAATCTCAATGGATCAAATTTTGGGATCCCGTACCTTCCAGTACTGGTGTATATTCTAGTGTTAGGAATTAACATTTACATACTTTCCACCGGACTTGGTGGAATAGAAAAAGTAGCGAAGATAGGAATGCCGCTTCTAATCTTGTTTGGAGCTGTACTAGCGTTTAAGGGCTGGACCATGGGCGCAGCGAATGCATCTGCTGCTTTTCCTGATGCAAATGCTTGGGACGGAATCAATTTTCTGTGGACTCCTCAGTACGGTTCTTTGTTTGATCCAAAAGTTTGGCTTGCCGCAGCAGGACAGATATTTTTCACGCTTTCGGTAGGGATGGGTTCTATTCAATGCTATGCTTCTTACCTGAAAGAAAACGAAGATATAGCTCTGAATTCCCTTACTTCGGGCTTCACCAATGAGTTAGTAGAAATTGTGCTGGGAAGTGCTATCGTAATCCCAATTGCGGCAGGATTTCTAGGATTGGACTGGATCATTGAAAACGCCGGATTTGGAATGGCATTTCAGACCATGCCTTATTTGTTTGTGCAGTGGGGGGAAATATTCGGTGCTATAGCAGGGATTTGTTGGTTTGGCCTTCTTTTCTTTGCAGGCATCACTTCGTCTTTGGCTATGGGGACTCCTTGGATGGGATTCATGGAGGATGAATTTGGATGGGGAAAGGTAAAAGGCGCTCTAAGCTTTGGTGTTCTGGCTCTGATAATGGGATTGCCTACTATTCTTTTTTACCAATATGGCTATTTCGACGAATACGATTATTGGGCAGGAACTGTAAGTTTGGTCGTGTTTGCTTTGCTGGAAATGATATTGTTTACCTGGGTTTTTGGGATGGAAAATGGGTGGACGGAGTTAAATCGTGGAGCAGATATCCGTATTCCGATAGGCTACAAGTGGATCATGAAGTACATCACTCCGGTGCTTTTGTTATTGGTGCTGCTAAGTGCTTTGATCACTCCTGAAGGTAACAACTGGAGTGCTGCTTTCGCTAGCATAACCACTGGAGAAGGTTGGACCTTAGATCCAAGCTCATTGATCTCCAAGCTGACTCACGATGACCTGAAGCTTCTCAGGTTTTCCGACCCAGAAAACGGCGAATTTTATGATAAAAAAATCTTATTCTCTACTCTTGCCCGTATACAAATGCTTGTGCTCTTTATGTTTATAGCAGTCCTTGTATGGTATTCAGGCATCAAACGTAAATCCATTTCTCATGAATAATTCAGCATTACTTCTTTGCATTGGAGTTCAACTTTTGGTAATTCTATTTACCGGATATTGCTTCTACCAGGTTATGAAGAAGCCAAATTCGAACTAACTTTCCATCGATTTCATTGAATGCTACTTAATGCGTAAAGGACTCCTTTAATTAGTCGATTACAGTCAAGTGCATTAAGGTCCCAATTAACTTTCCCTTGTGTTTATTGTAATCTCCTTAGCAGCAGAGGTTTGATATTTTTGCCCAGAGTGAAAAATGAATTCTATTCAGATGAGGATAATTTTGCTCCGTAAAAATTAAGGTTGCAGATTCTAACTTAAAAATAAAAAAATTAGGAGCACAGGTTTGCTAAGTGGCTACCAATGGCTTTCAGTGCTGAAAATTCAATAGGCTTGTTAAAATAATCTATACCAGCTTGACTAAACACTAATTTGTCTGCTGGATTTTCTCCTGAAGAAAGCACTACTATGGGAATCGAGCGAAGATAGTTATCTGCTTTGATTTGCTCAAATGTCTGTCTGCCATTGAGATAGGGCATATTCAAATCAAGCACAATCAGACTAGGGAGTGAATGGTTTTCTTTAGCTAGATTTAATGTTTCCAATGCCTGAAGCCCATTAATTGCAAAAGTCATTCTCACGTTTGGATCTACCTTTAACATCACTTCCCGCAAAAGATCCCTGTCTTCAGGATCGTCGTCAACATGGAGAATTACTTTCTCTTTAGCTTTCACTTAATTCGTCTTTCGTTTTTTGCGAAGGTAAATGTATAGAATTTTCTTGTTTCAAAGGTAAAAATAGATTTACACAAGTGCCCTCACCAGGCTGGCTTTTTATAAAAATAGATCCTCCATGGTTTTCAATTATTTTTTTGCAAAGTGAAAGACCAATTCCCTGTCCAACACTAGGATGCAGCTTACGGAAAAACTCAAAAACCTGCTCTTGGTAGTTGTCGTCAAAGCCAATTCCTGAATCCTGTATCTGTAGCTTTAGAAACGAAGCGTTTTTATGATCCCCGGATAATTCCTGTAAATGTTGTATTGGGACAATACTAAAATTCACTTCCAAGCTGGCCAAATTCCCAGGCTTTCTAAATTGGATTGAGTTAGATATAATTTCCAGAATTAATAGTTTCATCTGGGCATAGTCCGCCTCAATAATCGGAATTTCTTTAAAGTCGATACTGATAGTCAAGTCAGGATTTTCTGATCTTAGTTTTTCCTCAGCTAATCTAAATAAATCAGAGAGCCTTACTTCTTGGATAGTCAGTTTACCGTTGGCTAGCCAAACGTATTGCTGCAATCCCTTCAGCTTCTCCTGCATATCCTCGATTGTCTTTCTGATCTGCTGATTCTCCTTTTCGCTTTTGACTTCATTCTCACTGAACTTGCTAGAGAAATACATGAGTTTACGGACAGGTTCCTGCAAAGTATGAGTTACCAAATGGTTGATCTGCATTAGTTCCTGATTTTGGATTTTTGCTAATGCCACTTGCTGATCCAGTTTTTCACTTTGTTCTTGTAGATCTTCCTTTGCTACTTTTAGTTCGTGGTTCTCAGCCAAAGCCTTTTCTGCAGCTTTTCTAGCAGCTACGATTTCATCCTCGTATTTTTTACGCTCACGAATAGGAATTCCTGCATAATGCAACTGATAATTCCCGTCAGCATCAGTTCGTACTGCATTAATCAGAAGTGCCAGATCATCTTTTGACTTGCTTCTAAGGGTAATGTAAATTTCCTCAGCATGGCCTTTTAGCTGAAGTAGGGGATAAAAATGAGTTTGATGGAAAATTCGGGTGGCTAGTGAAAATATTTTTTCAAGTTTTTGCCCAATCAATTCCTCCCGGGAATATCCAAGGAATTGACATAAGGTTTGATTGACTTCGATAATTAATCCATCTGCAGATGAAGAAAAACAAACGCAGGGATTATTCTGATAGAAATCATGCATTGCTTTCTCTTACTAGAAAATTTTTCATTAATCCAATCACTTCCTCTGGATGACTCATGTGGGGGCAATGGCCGGTGGCATCCATGAATTGCAATGTGCTATGCGGTAAATTTGAAGCGAGATATTCACCTATCTCAGTAGGTGCGATCATATCTTCGGAACTTTGTAGTACTAAAGTTTCTATTGTATTTAAAGATAAATCCTGTCGGTTGTCACTTAAGAAGGTTGCCTCAGCAAAATTCCTGGCAATTAACGGGTCAGTTGAGCAAAAGCTCTCGGTAAGCTCTTCCCCCAATTGCGGTCGATCGGCATTTGACATGATATGAGGTCCAAGAAAATTAGCCCAGCCTATGTAATTCTTATCCATCATCTCCAATAGCCCTTCAATGTCTTTACGCTCAAAACCACCAATATAATCACCATTATTGATGTAACATGGGGATGGGCTAATCATGATCATTTTGCTAAAAAACTTCGGCTGCTCTATAGCCGCGAGTAAGCCAACCATCCCACTTACAGAATGTCCTACGAAAATCACATTACTTAAATCTAACTCTTGGCAAATTTCCAAGACATCTTTAGTATAGCCACGCAAGGTGGAATACCGCAATGAATCATATGCTGCTATATCTGATCCACCTGACCCAACATAATCAAAGAGGATGATTCTGTAATCAGCTTCAAATGAAGGTGTCACATATCGCCACATATTCTGATCGCATCCAAAGCCATTGGCAAAAAGTATAGTTTGTGATCCGCTACCCAGAATTTTTACGTTGTTTCTGATTGAAATTGGGAAAGCAGTTTTCTGGGTGAGCATTATCATTCTGTTTGAAGTTGGTAATAATAGTAAATATTTCCATAAAAGAAGATTCCGTAAATCTTAAGTTTAGAGACATATTATTGTAAGCTTTAAAAGCAGCTAGATAGGGGGTTAAATTGTAAAATCTGGCAATCACGAACTCAATGTGGGTAGTGTCACCACACTATTTTTCTTATATACCCCGCGATTTCAGCAAAATAGGCAGGTTTTGGCTTGGCATCCCAATTGGATAGTTACAACTACCAACTAGTATTGACTTAAACTACCAAACCAATGACACCTAATAGCTCACACCAACAAGAAATTGTTTTCAAAGGGTACCAATCAGGAAGAATGGTTCCAGATCTTTTCTCCCTTGCCACTATCTCAAAAAGCTCTCTTACGCAGGCTATGAACGAAGGTATTGCCGTTACCACGGACATTGCCAAAAGGACTTTTGATATTTTGTTTTCGTCTATAGCCATTCTCGCAGGATTACCTGTCTTTATTGCGCTGATGCTGATTACTAAGCTTACATCTAAGGGACCGATATTTTACAAGCAGGAAAGAATCGGTAGGAATGGACAACCATTCAATATCTTGAAATTTAGAAGTATGATCGTGGATTCTGAAGTTAACGGTCCACAATTAACTACTGATAACGACCCAAGAATTACTCCATGGGGAAATTTCATGAGAAAGACTCATTTGGATGAGATTCCACAGTTCTTCAATGTATTAATGGGTGATATGTCTGTAGTAGGACCACGTCCAGAGCGGGCACACTTTATTAAACAGATCGTTGCTAGACAACCAAGATATGCTCAGCTTCTTGCGTTACGTCCTGGTATTACTTCTATAGGTCAGGTGGATTATGGATATGCTGAGACAGTAGAAGAAATGTGTCAGCGAGTGCGTCTAGACCTTCAGTATCTGACTCAGGTTAACTTACTCACTGATTTGAAAATAATCGCAAGCACGTTCATGACAATGATTCATAAAAAAGGAAAATAAGTTTGATATGTAAGGATCAAGTTGCTACCCTAAGCTCAGATCAATCGGCAGTCAGTAATGGCTGCCGATTTCTTTTTCCATACTTTTTAACTATTTCAAATCCTATATTTAATAAAGGAATACGGTGAGCGTTCTACCAAGATTTAGCAAGCTCATAAAAACTATCTTTTCTGTATGTGTACGGTCAATTTTGATGGTTTTGGACAGGGATTTTTAGTTACAAATTGAGAATATTTATACCGATTAAAAATTGATTTGATATATGAATATTTCTAGATTTTTTTAGAAAATCTGCTGTTTTAGCAAATCAAACGCGCTAAAGAAAAATTGGCCAAATAGTTGGCTTTAGTTATGAAAATCGAGACTACCATGACTAATTTAATTTCATTAAAGAGCGATTGTATCAAAGCAATGGAGAATTGCATTAGGAATTGCCATGAGCTGTTACAAAAATATAAAGGAATTGAGGAGATGAGTTCGTGTATAAAACTATGCGAACTGTGTATTAACGCATGTCAGGATTGTATCGCAGCATGTGAATCAGTCCAGGCTAACCGAGGTCAGTTTATGCAAATCTGCGTCGGCATCTGTAATGCCTGCATTGCAAATTTTGAAAATTACGTGCAAGTAGAATTCAAAAAATCAGCGCTTGCTTGCAAGGATTGTATAGAGGAATTTGAACAAGTAATGGCTTGATTTCAAAAGTTTTATGGTTTGAAATTAGGCTAAAATGTAATTTTTAGTTTTAACACTTGCCTAACTTATTAAAAAAAAACTTATTTTTTTTTCTTTGTCCCTTTTCCAACCGATTGGCTTGCAGAGCTAAATATTTTTTCGATGAACTTCATTGAAATTTCAGGCCCACTACTTATGTCGACTGGATTTCTGATGAGTTATGTAAAGGTCATTTAAATAATTCAATTGTTTTTTAATCAAATATTAAATCCTCGATTTGCGATTAACTAATATCATTTAAGAGTCCCTCAATCGAAGAAGCAGATAAACTCTACTATTCTTTATTATCGAATCCAGTATTACCCGCCAATCAATAAAAATTTGTCTTAAATAATACAAGTTTTTCCTCGCTAAGTTTAAATTAATTTGTGATTAACATTTCATTACTGTTTGAATAACTGCTTTGAATAGGTCTTTCAAAGAATTTACTTTGGATTGCCCTAATATCCTACAGCTTCATAATTCACACTCTAATTTTTCAAACAAGAGAGGGAAGATTTTCAAAGCGATATTCCTTGGAATCAATACTGATCCATCTTTTGGATTTCAAGTTGACCAAAATATAGACCCCAGTTCTTTAGGATATTCTATTGATAAAAGGAAATTTTAAGTAGTGCCTATGTAACAGATTAAGATTAAAGCAAAAAAACAGGAACGTACTGCAATACGCTCCTGCGAAATCAAAACAAATTATTTACCCTCAATCCCACAGTTTCGCAGGCTGAAAATCGAGGGAAACTATGTTTCATCTTTCAATTTAAAATTATGCAAAAAACATTACCGTTAATAGTAAAGTCTATCAAACTATTGACAAAGGGAATTGCGACTCTATGCATGGGTATAGTGCCGCTTTTCGCCTACTCCTCAGATATCGACATCAAAGGGACGGATGATTTTACAGAAGGGCATGCAGAAGCTATGGGCTTTCTCAGTAAAAAAATGGAGAAAATTTCCGGTGTAGTAAAGGACGAATTCGGCGATCCTATGCCAGGGGTTTCAATATTGGTAAAGGGAACTACGGTAGGTACTGTCACCGATTTAGATGGTAGATATACTTTGGATGCTGCGCCCGGACAGGTATTACAATATTCTTTTATCGGGTATAAAACAGAGGAGCTAACAGTAGGCTCATCCTTGGAGATGAATGTGTCCTTGGCTCAAACCGAAAATAACCTAGATGAAGTAGTGGTAGTAGGATATGGACAGCAAAAGAGAGCAAACCTTACTGGGGCTGTGGATCAAGTTGAATCTGAGGTGTTTAAAAATAGACCCATTTCCAATATCGCCCAAGGACTGGTGGGAGCTATCCCAAACCTTAACATTAGAATGCTCGATGGTAAACCTACACAGTCTCCTTCATTCAATGTCCGTGGTACTACATCTATTGGTCAGCAGGGGAGTGCTTTGATTTTGATAGATGGGGTAGAAGGTGATCCCAAAATGCTAAATCCTAATGATATCGCCAGTGTGACTGTGCTGAAAGATGCTGCATCTGCTTCTATTTATGGCGCAAGAGCAGCATTTGGGGTGGTTTTGATTACTACTAAATCTGCTACTGAAGGAAAAATTTCCGTGACCTATTCATCCAATTTTTCTTCTAAATCCCCAACAGCAGTTCCTGACAATATCACTGAGTCATATCCTTGGGCAAAAGGCTTTAGCGATGCGTGGTCTAACTGGAACGACAATGGAAATACGCCAACGGCTATTAATAAAACATTACCTTTTTCTCCAGCCTATCTGGCAGAAATAAAAAGAAGGTGGGAAGACCCATCCCTTCCAAGGGTAGAAGTCAATCCATCTACCGGGGAGTACCAATATTACTACAGTACTGACTGGTACAAGGAATTATACAAGGATAACTTTTTTGCTCAAGATCATAACCTAGCTGTAACTGGCGGGGATAACAAGACCTCATATTATGTAAGTGGAAGATATAACGGGCAGGACGGATTGTTCCGCTACAATTCAGATAAGTATGCCATGTATAACCTCCGGGCCAAAGGGACTATTCAGGTAACTCCTTGGCTGCAGATAGAGAATAACACGGATTATTCCAGAATGACTTACCATCAGCCATTGAACGTGGGTGAAGGTAGTGGTATTTGGAGAAATCTGGCAGATGAAGGCCATCCTCTAGCTCCTTTGACCAATCCTGATGGTTCTTTATCGTTTCCGGCAGCTTATACTGTTGGAGATTATTACATAGGAAGAAATGCAGTAGATCAGGTGCAGCGATTTCTAAAAAACCGTTTTGCTGCTAAGGCTGAGTTATTTGATAAGGAGTTGACGCTAAATGGGAACTTTACCTTCCAGTCAAATGACAATAGCTATTTCCAGAAAAGGGTTCAGATGCCTTACAGCAGATATGAAGGCGTTACAGGGTATACCGGTACCAATACAAATGACCTTCAGGATCGTAGAAATACCACGCAATATTATGCTACAAACCTTTATGCGAATTACCAGAAAACATTTAATAATTCGCATAACCTAGGCCTTTTGGTTGGCTTTAATTATGAATCCTCAGTTTATGAAAACCTAACTGCCAGACGAAATGGTATTGTATTTCCAGATGCCGAGGATATCAACTTAGCACTCGGTCAGAGCATTGTTACCAATGGAGGTTATCAAAAGTGGGCTATTGCTGGTTCATTTTTTCGAGTGAATTACGATTATATGGGGCGCTACCTTTTGGAAGTTAACGGACGCTATGATGGCTCTTCTAAATTTCCTACAGACCAGCAATGGGCATTCTTTCCTTCTGCTTCGGTAGGTTGGGCAGTATCAGAGGAGCAATTCTGGGAAGTTAAACCTAGTCTATTGACCAGCCTGAAGCTACGTGCATCCTACGGGTCCTTAGGTAATGGAAATATTGACCCTTATTCCTTCACAGAGAATTTCTCAATTTCCCAGATGGGCAGAATCATCAACGGACAGCGACCACAGGCAACTAGTATGCCTGGCGTAGTTCCTCAGGGACTCACTTGGGAAACTTCTACTACAGGGGATATTGGGTTGGATTTTGCAAGCGTAAACAATAAACTTCAATTCACTGCAGATTTATACCGTCGCTGGACTTCAGACATGTTTACGGTGGGACCTTCTTTGCCGGCAATCTATGGTACGACTGTGCCAAAAGGCAATTATGCGGACCTCGAGACCACAGGTTGGGAAGCCACAGTTACCTGGAATGATGAATTTATTATGGGTGAGAAGCCTTTTAATTTTAGTGCCAGACTTACCATGTCTGATTATAAAGCCTATATCACAAAATACAACAATCCAGATAAAAATCTGACAGATTATTATGAAGGTCAACGAGTAGGGGAAATTTGGGGATATCAGGTGGAAGGTTTATTCCGTTCCGAAGAAGAAATACTTAATTCTCCTTCCCAATCAAATATTCCGAATACCAATACACGGAAAAACTATGTGGGTGATTTGAAATTCAAAAACCTGGATGGTGACGATGTGATTTATCATGGATCCAATCGGGTAGGTGACTCAGGGGATAAATCCATTATTGGTAACTCAGAACCACGTTACACCTACGGTATTAATTTAAATGCAGATTGGAACGGATTTTTTATAGGAGTCTTTTTCCAAGGTGTATTAAAGCAGGATTGGTATCCATCCGGTGAATCCCGTTTCTGGGGGCAGTATAACCGACCATACAATCAATATCCTAGCTGGCATGAAGATAATATGTTTCGGGAGGAGCTTGGCAATTTCGACGCCTATCTACCTAGATTGGTTGGATACATAGCCCAGGGAACAGGTCGCGCGCTAAATATGCCAAATGACCGATATATGCAGAATGTTGCCTATATCCGTCTGCGAAACATACAGTTGGGATACACGCTACCACAGCACTTGACATCAAAAATCAAGGCGAATGATGTGAAAATTTACGTTTCAGCTGAGAATCTATGGACTTGGTCTTCTCTATATAAGTGGACCAAAGACACAGACGTAACCAGTATTTATGGATCTGACCGTGATCTGAGTGGAGGTAGCAGCGGAGACGGCTACAATTATCCTATGCTCAAAGCTATTTCTGCAGGACTTACAGTAAACTTCTAATTCGAACAATCATGAAGATTCTTCATTATATATTATCATTTCTATTAATAGCTGCAGTCACATCCTGCAATCTGGATGAATACCCAGTGGATACTGCGACCAACCAAGCAATATTCGGTTCTGCCAATGGGCTGGAACTTTATAGCAATTCATTTTATAATATTCTGCCAGGCACAGATGTAGGAGTTTTTCAAGGTGATGATGTATCTGATCTGGTGGCAAGAAATGGAGTGGATACTTATTTGTCAGTAAATGCATTAAGTCCAGTTACCAGTTCAGGATGGTCTTGGAGTAATTTACGGAACATCAATTATTTTATAGAAAATGCCGAAACCAGTACGGTAGCAGAAAAGAATCATTACATAGGGATGGCTAGATTCTTTAGAGCCTTGTTTTATTTTGACAAAGTTACCCGGTTCGGAGATGTTCCGTGGATAGACCGGACTATTGAGATTACGGACAGTGTTACTCTATATGGTCCCAGGGATGACAGGTTTATGGTAATGGACAAAGTCTTGGAAGACTTAGACTTCGCTATCGAAAATATCACCTTGACATCAGATGCATCTTCCACCAGAATCACCAAAAATGTAGCACGGGCCTATAAAACTAGGATTGCTTTGTTTGAGGCTTCTTTCAGAAAATACCATGTCGAATATGGCATGCAAGGAACAGCCGATACCTGGTATCAGGAAGTCGTAACTACCGCTGAAGAAATCGACGGATTTTCCCTTCACAGGGCAGCTCAGAATGATCGTTCTTACCGAGAGATTTTCATTACAAAGTCTCCGTTTGCAGATGAGACTATTTTGTCAGTGGCATTGGATGCAAGTCTTCAGGTTTTTAGTTCAGCTAATCGACGTTTCATTAGTCCTACTTACGGTAACAGACCGAGTCTGACGCGTAACTTCGTCAATACTTATCTAAATCTAGATGGTACTCCATTTACCGGAAATCCGGATTATAAAACCACGCCATTTGTAGACGAGGTTAAAAACAGGGATCTTAGGCTGAAGCAAACCATTCGTCTTGGAGATTATCATCGTACCGAAAACGGAGTTTCGGTAGTTGCTCCGCCAAACTTCAATCAGACTTTCACAGGATACCAGCCAATTAAGTGGTGCTATGATGAACGTTTTCCTTACGATGACGAAAGCAGGAATGACAACGCACATATAATTATGAGATATGCGGAAGTATTGTTGAATAAGGCAGAAGCACTTGCAGAGTTGGGCGCTATGACTAACGTTCAATGGGCAGAAACCATTGGAGCCCTCCGCAGCCGTGCCGGCATCACTGGAAACACTTTGAATTCACTTCCCACTGAAGCAGACCAATACCTTGTGGATTATTATAAAGGCAAGTTTACAGATCCAATCCTTTTGGAAGTAATCAGAGAAAGAGCGGTTGAGTTGGTGTTTGAGGGGCTTCGTCCTGATGATTTGCGAAGATGGCATTTGGGAGAGCTATTTGCAGATTCCCCTATGAATGGGATGTATGTGCCGGGTTTGGGAGAATATGATCTTAATGGCGACGGCGTAATGGATGTGTTATTTTATCAAGGCAATAAACCTGATTCCTCGACTCCTGCAATTGCCTATGTGGACGTAAGCCCATCATCTGCGGCAGGCAGACTTCAGCTATCCAATGGTACTTATGGTGAAGTCATCTTCAACCCTGGAGTCAGAGAATGGATGGATAAAAAATATTTATATCCAATTCCGGAGTCAGACCTAATCCGAAATCCGGCCTTAAAACAAAATCCGGGGTGGTAACAGATTAAACCAATTATCTCTATTAATATCTTCTTAATAGTAGAATATTTGATAAATTTTAGATCAATTCACAGTATTCAGTAAGCCTTTACTATAAAGACTTGCTGAGTATTTTAACTAATAATAAAATGAAAATTTATTTAGCAACTCTTCTTGCATTACTATTTTCTGTTTCGGCTTTTTGTCAACAGGATGCTGAAATAAAGGTGGCAAGTTATAACCTTCGAATGGATACACCGAGGGATAGTATGAATGCATGGCCGCTCCGGAAAGAAAATGTAAAAGCTTTGATACAATTCCATGAATTTGACATCATGGGTACACAGGAGGGATTTATCCACCAACTCGAAGATCTTCTGGAAATGCCAGGTTTTGCTTTTGTAGGTGCAGGTCGGGATGATGGAAAGACAGCAGGGGAACATTCAGCGATATTTTATAAAACAGACAGGTTTGATCTACTTGATTCAGGGAATTTCTGGTTAAGTGAAACTCCGGAAAAACCGGGTTTGGGCTGGGATGCGACTTGCTGTAATAGAATTGCTTCTTGGGCCTTGTTTAGAGACAAGAAATCCAAAAAGGAATTTTACCTATTTAATGCACATTTCGATCATCAAGGAGTAGTAGCCAGAAAAGAGTCTGGGAAACTTATGGTTCAAAAAATCAAGGAAATCGCAAAAAACAAACCCGTGATATGTACGGGTGATTTTAATTCTACCCCAGATACAGAGCAAATCATAGCTCTGTCTGCCCTGCTTAACGATTCCTACACGGCTACTAAAATGCCTCCTTATGGACCAATTGGAACTACTAATGCCTTTCAGTTTACAGCTCCGATGAAGAATAGGATAGATTATGTATTTGTAAGTGATGATTTCATTGTTTCAAAATATGGTGTTTTAACTGATGCAAGGGACCAACGCTATCCCTCAGATCATCTACCTGTGGTAGCCACTGTTCATTTTGCTAAATAGCCGATTTAAGTTTTGGAAATGGAAATCCATCAAGGAGTGACTTGATGGATTTTTTTTGTTTTTAATGCTTTCTACAGTGAAGAAGTCGACAACAAATCAACTATATGCAGGACGTTTTAAACTTTTTTAGGTGATCGATTTTATTATCAAATCAATCAAGTCTAAAGCAGTGGAATGAAACTTGAAAAGTATTTAGGAGAGGTTCACATAATTGAAAAAGATAAATCCATGGATACAAGTATAAATAAGCAATATAATAAAGCAGCAAAATTCCCGAGAAGCTGGAAAGTAGTTCTTACCAGCATATTTCTTTTAACTGTTTTTCAGCTAGCCTCAGCCCAGCAGGCAGAACAGGAGTGGCTAGACATCGAACTTTCAAATTATAGATATCCTTACCAAGTTGAGTTTTTGAAATTAGAGGTTCAAAATCAGGAATTGAATATGGGATATATGGACGTTAAGCCTGATATGCCCAATGGTAAAAATGTCCTGTTGCTTCACGGGAAAAATTTCAACGGTGCTTACTGGAGGGAAACGATTCAGCACCTTACTGAAAATGGCTACAGGGTGATAGTGCCTGACCAAATAGGTTTTGGTAAATCCACCAAGCCTGAACATTTTCACTATACGTTCCAGCAACTGGCAATGAATACCAAAGTGCTGCTTGATTCTCTCAAAATTGATCAAATATCTGTTCTGGGACATTCCATGGGAGGGATGTTAGCCACACGTTTTGCATTGATGTATCCAAGTGTTACAGAAAAATTGATTTTGGAGAATCCTATAGGATTGGAAGACTGGAAGTTAAAGGTTCCTTACCAGCCCGTGGAATGGTGGTATGAGAACGAACTGGAAAAGGATTATGAACAGATCAAAGCTTATCAAATGGAGAGCTACTATCATGGTGATTGGAAGGAGGAATATGACGAATGGGTAAGGCTTCTTGCAGGATGGACACTCAATTCTGATTATGATCGTATCGCATGGAACGCTGCATTGACTTATGATATGATTTTTACGCAGCCAGTTTTATATGAATTTGGTGAGCTCCAGATGCCCACACTTTTGATCATTGGTACAGATGATAGAACTGCACTTGGAAAGCCATTGGTCGATGAGGAGATAAGAAAGTCAATGGGGCTTTACGATGAGCTGGGTAAGAAGACTCGTGACGCCATACCTAATGCGGAATTAACCGAGATTCCCGGTGTGGGTCACCTTCCCCACATTCAACGGTTCGATGAGTTTATTAAGCCACTTTTGGATTTTTTAGCACGATAAATATTTGCACTACGCTCTGAAAATCAATGGCAAGGCAATGGGGTTCATTTTCTTGAGATCGTATAATCTTTTCCCCATAGGTATCAGTTTGATTTGATCCACTATTGGAGAATGTAAATTCTGTTTTTTTATTGGCAGTCTAGAATTCCTTTGCAGAATGCAGCATAATGGCTGAAGGGTTGGGAATGTGTATTTCTATTAATTCTCTTCTCAATCGCATTCTATTAGACGGATGCTAGGATATTTAAAATCTGGGAAAAATATCTTTCAATTATTATTTAAAAATCTGTTGAGCAGGGAATGACAGAATTTCGTTTTCAATTCCTAATACCCTCTGCCTAATATTCCTTACAGGTTTCCAAGGCTTGGTGTTTGATGTATTCTACTTTAGAAATTCAATTTGGGAGTAGTTTTCATAAGATGGACTAGTTTCTCCCTTATGTTTAACTTCTCACAAGATGAAGCAGATTGATCAAAATTTAAGCGAGCGGAAGCTTAGCCCCGACGAGGAAAAGATACTAAGTGACCTAGGTTTATTCGGGGATTCCCGACGTAAATTTTTAAAAAAGCTATCCGCCGCAAGTGTAAGCGTTGTAGGGGTCCCATTTTTTACTTCTGAAGTTTTTGCACAGTTACCTACCAAGAAAATGGATTCAAAATCAATACTAAATGAAGTGAAGGTCAATCTTCATATCAATGGTTCTGTAAATCCACTTTCATTGGATTCCAGAATGACTTTGTTGGATGCTTTGAGAGAGCGCTTAGAGCTGACCGGTTCCAAGAAAGGATGTGACCATGGGCAATGCGGTGCATGCACAGTTTTGATTGATGGGAAACGTAAACTTTCCTGTCTTACATTGGCAGCCACCTGTAAAGAAAAAGAAATTAAGACTGTTGAAGGTTTGTCTACAGAGGAAGGTTTGCACCCTATGCAGGATGCATTTTTAAAAAGAGATGGTTTCCAGTGTGGCTATTGCACTTCGGGGCAAATATGCTCTTCAGTTGCTTTATTAAAAGAAGCTGAAAACGGAGATGCAAGCTTCGTAACAGAAAAACTTACTTCGGTAGAAAAAGGTATGAAACTTTCCGAAGAGGAAATCCGGGAGAGGATGTCAGGAAATATCTGTCGTTGTGGTGCCTATAACAATATAGTCGAAGCTATTCAGGAAGTGCATACAGGTAAAGAAGTACCACATAAATGGGAGTTTGCTACCATGGAACAAATGCAAAACGCAAAATCCTAAACTAAGAACCAGATGAGACCATTTATATTTTCTACAGCCCAAACAGCAGATCAGGCTTTGTCCACAGCCATTGAAGCGAAGGATGCCAAATATCTAGGAGGAGGTACTAACCTGATTGACCTGATGAAGGAAGATGTGGAGCGTCCTTCACAATTGATCGAAGTAGCAGATCTTTCCTGGAATGAAATAAGAAAAAATGCAGATGGGGGATATTCCTTGGGTGCAATGTGTAGTAATGCTGACACTGCAAATCATACTGCTATTCGCCAAAACTATCCCTTGCTATCAATGGCCATGCTTTCCGCGGCTACAGCTCAGATTAGGAATATGGCCACCAACGGGGGGAATCTACTTCAACGCACACGTTGTCCTTATTTTTTCGAAACTTCTATGCCCTGTAATAAGCGTGAACCTGGCTCTGGTTGTGGAGCTTTGGAAGGCGATAACCACAATCATGCGATTTTCGGATGGAGTGAAAGTTGCGTAGCTACTCATCCTTCAGATATGTGTATTGCTTTGGCAGCTCTTGGAGCAAAGATTCAGGTCCAGTCGGTTGACGGATCGACCAGAATGATTGATTTCAGCGAATTTCACAGACTTCCCGGTGACCAGCCTGAAAGCGATAATAACTTGAAATCAAATGAATTAATACTTTCAATAGAATTACCTAAGCCGCAATTCGCCAATCATTTTCATTATCTAAAAATTAGGGAGAGAAGCAGCTATGCTTTTGCAATGATATCCGTAGCTGCCGGACTGGAAATTAAAAACGGGGAAATTTTAAATGTAGCATTGGCAATGGGCGGGGTAGCGCATAAGCCGTGGAAACTGAAAGCTTCGGAGGATTTTTTGAAGGGTAAAGCTCCCAGTCAGGAAAATTTCAAGGAAGCTGCAGAATTGGCAATGCGTGACGCAAAGCCCCTTTCACGCAATCAATATAAAGTGGAAATGGGTAAGAAAGCAATCGTAAGAGCATTGAGTGAGGCTACTGATAGAAAATCAAATTAATAAAATCTGAAATTACAGACGATGGAAAAGGTGAAAATATCAGGAACCGGAGAGGCTATCAACCGGGTGGAAGGAAAATTAAAAGTAACTGGTAAAGCCAAATATACCACTGAATTTAAAGTTGAAAATAAAGTATATGCTCAGGCTATCACAAGCACTATAGCAAAGGGAAAAATTGTTTCCGTAGATACTTCTCAGGCTCTGGCTGAAGAAGGAGTTATTGATGTCCTTACTTTCCAGAATGCTCCCAAGGTGAAAACCTATGAAGAAAAAATGAATCCGATCAGTACTACTTCCATAGCTCCTGTTCTTCAAAGCCCAGAAGTTAAATATTATGGCGAATATGTGGGGCTAGTAGTTGCTGAGACGTTTGAGCAGGCACAGCACGCTGCACGCTTGGTCAAATTCGAATACGAAGAAGAAGAAGAAGAAGCTGATTTTATCTTCGAAAAATCTAGGAGTGCGGCCTATAAGCCAACCGAGGAATCCGACTATTCCCGTGGAAACATAGAAAAAGGGATGGCAGACGCTGATGAGACTCTGGAGGAAACTTATAATACTCCCATAGAGCATCAGCATCCAATGGAACTGCATGCTGTAATAGGATCTTATATCGATGGAAAAATCTTGGCTTATGCAAGCCAGCAGATGATAGATAACTGTGTAATATCCATTGCTAAAACATTTGAAATTCCAGAAGAAGATATTCGTGTTGTAGCACCATTTGTGGGTGGAGGATTTGGGTCAAAGTTAAATACCCAGCGACACGTAATTCTGGCATTGATGGCTTCACGCAAAATAGGTAAACCTGTACAATTGACTGTGACCAGAAATCAGATGTTTACTAACACAGGATTTCGTCAGCGAAATGAGCAAAAAATTCGACTTGGGGCGAAAAGAGATGGAGAATTAACTGCTCTTTCGCATGAAATTCTATCCCACACTGCTATCAATGAAGAGTATCAGGAACCATGTGGCACCGTTTCAAAGATGTTTTACAAAGTGCCAAATAATCTGGTTACCCACAGACTGATGCCTTTGAACCTACAGGCTCCATTTGCTATGAGAGCTCCGGGAGAAGCCACTGGAAGTTTTGCATTGGAATCCGCTATGGATGAAATGGCTTGGAAGCTAAAAATGGATCCCATTGATTTTAGGATCAAAAACGATACACAGGTTGACTTAAGCAATGATAAACCATTCTCTTCCAGACTAATGATCGAATGCCTGCGTATAGGGGCAGAGAAATTTGGCTGGCAAAACCGAAAGATGGAACCAAGAAGCAATAGGGAGGGCAACTGGCTGAAAGGATATGGAGTAAGCGCCGCATCAAGGAATGCTCCCTATCAGAAGACCTCTTCCAAAGTAATTCTTGAGTTAAAGGAAGGTTTGGTCTCTGCTACCATACAAATGGATGCTACTGATATAGGAACAGGAAGTTATACGGTGATTGCCCAGACAGCTTCAGAATTTCTTGATCTTCCTTTGGATAGAATCAATGTAGAATTGGGAGATTCGAGATTTCCGGTAACTCCGGGGTCAGGAGGATCATGGGGTGCAGCATCTTACACCAACGGAGCAAGAATGGCTTGTCTCAATGCTATCAAGAAATTGAAAGCTCAAATCAATCCGGAAGATCAGAATGAGAGTTTGGAAAAACTGCTACAGGCAGCTAATTTGACCAAATTCGAGTCCGAGGGTACAGCAGAGCCCTCTGAAGAATTTAAGAAGCATTCTGTATATTCTTTTGGGGCCAATTTTTCTGAAGTATGGGTAGATCCGGATACAGGAATGTTTAAAATAAAGCGGATGGTGAATGTTGGTGCTGCAGGAAGAATATTAAATCCAAAAACAGCATTCGGACAGATCATTGGTGGACTTACTATGGGAGCAGGAATGGTGATTGCTGAGCAAACGAAAGTTGAGCCTAACTTTGGAAATTTTATTACCCGTTCATTTGCTGATTATCATGTTCCGGTGAACTTAGATATGGCAAATATAGAGGTGGTATTTCTTCCTGAAGAAGATCCCATCGCCAATGAAATGGGAGTGAAAGGTATTGGAGAATTAGGTATTACCAGTGTGGCGGCGTCCATTACCAATGCGATATTCAATGCTACCGGCCAACGATTCAGGGATTTGCCCATCACCCCGGATAAAATAATTTCTACACCTGTAGTAGAAGGGATTGTCTGATTACTTAGGTAGATATTATGGTAAAAAGTAATTTATCTGACAACGAAATATTTGTATTCGCAATGATGCCAATCGCGTTAGAATCTCTGCTTATCTGCTTGGAAGACCGATGACCGAAGACCGAAGCGGCCTCAATTATAAATTTTAATATATCCTAGATTGCTTTTGTATTTTTATTGGTAGAAAAATGTTTGTACTGTTTTTCGATTATTAAGTAGTTGCCTTTAAATATGCTGAAAAAACTATTCCCATTAGCTGTTTTTATACTTGGCTCATATCAGACTTTTTGCCAAACTTCCGAAAGGCCAAATATCGTATTTATCCTAGTAGACGATTTGGGCTACCATGATTTGAGTGTTACCGGTAGCAATTATTATGAAACTCCTAATATCGATCAGCTGGCAAGTCAAGCTTATCAATTTTCTCAGGGATATTCTGCTTCACCTGTCTGCAGCCCTGCCCGGGCAAGCATCATGACTGGAAATACACCAGCTACTCACGGTATAACGGATTGGATAGGAGCTCCCGAAGGTGAAGCCTGGAGAGAATATGGAAGGCATACTAAACTTTTGCCACCTAACTATCTACATGATTTACCGGCAACTTTTATCACACTTCCTGAGGCTTTAAGAGATTCAGGTTATGAGACTTTTTTTGCGGGTAAATGGCATTTGGGAGGAGAAGGTTCATATCCTGAAGATCATGGATTTGATACCAACATCGGAGGATATTCTGCGGGTAGTCCAATGGGTGGGTATTTTGCTCCATATGAAAATCCAAAAATGGAGCAGGGACCTGACGGTGAAAATTTGAGTAGGAGACTTGCTAATGAAACCGCCAAGTTTATTGAGGGGGTTCACGATAAACCATTCTTTGCCATGCTATCTTTTTATGCTGTGCATGGCCCTATACAGACCACTCAGCAGAAATGGGCAAAATACCGTGCAAAAGCTGCGTCACTGGGCATAGCTGATCATGGTTTTGAAATGGAAAGGAGATTGCCGATACGCCAGCAACAGGATAATCCAGTTTATGCGGGACTTGTGGAGGCGATGGATGATGCAGTAGGAGTGGTTATTCAGGCTTTGGCACAAAGTGGATTGGATAAGAATACCATTATCATATTTACGTCAGATCACGGAGGAGTAGCTTCAGGAGATGCATTTTCTACTTCAAATTTGCCACTTAGAGGTGGAAAAGGATATCAATGGGAAGGTGGGTTGAGAGTCCCGTATTTTATAAAAGTCCCATCGCAAACCGAAATGATCGAGGTGAGTACACCTGCAAGTGGCATAGATTTTTATCCTACCCTTTTGGAGTTGGCGGGTGTGGAAATGCCTTCTGGGATCAGAATTGAGGGAATAAGCTTAGTTCCTGCTATGCAAGGCGAGAGCATGCTTTCCCGCTCTATGTTTTGGCACTATCCCCATTATGGTAATCAGGGTGGTGATCCAAGTTCTATTGTTAGGGCGGCAAATTGGAAACTGATTTATTATTGGGAGGATAAAAGTGTTGAGTTATATGACCTTGCAAAGGATCCAAGTGAGCACAGTGACATCGCTAAAGAAAACCCTAAAATAGCTGAAAAGCTTACTGCTGAACTTCTTGAATATTTGGATAAAGCTGAAGCAAACATACCATCTGAGGATCCGCAGTACGATGAGAAATTACATCAGGAAGTTTTGGATAGAAACAAAAACGTACGTAAGCCAGATTTGGAAGCGGAGCGACTGAAGATGCTTAGCCCCGGTTGGAGTCCTAATGATGACTGGTGGGGATCTATGGTGACGAAGGATTAGGTGTTGAAAGAGTCGTTTCTTGAGTAGCAAAAAGAAGTTGGAGAAGAGACAGTCCCCAACTTCAATTGTTATTGAATTTCCCATAATTCAGCCTGCAAATCTCTTTTGGCGTAAAATCATTTTTTTTGGCTGTAAAGCAATGCTGCTTCTACTCCTCTGATTTCCGCAAGACCTTTCAATCTACCAATAGCAGAGTAGCCAGGATTAGTTTTTTTGTTTAGGTCGTCCAGCATCAAATGGCCATGGTCAGGTCGCATTGGAAGACTTTTGCCACGCTTTTGCTGGACCTGGATGATTTCATCAATCACTGCTACCATAGGGACGTTTCCTTCCAAGTGATTGTCTTCGAAGAAATTTCCCATTTCATCTCTTTTGGTACTTCGCAAATGAATGAAATGAATATTGTCTCCAAATTCTCTCACCATCGCAGGCAAGTCATTATCTGCCCTCACTCCGAACGAGCCTGTGCAGAATGTCAAACCATTATAGGGGCTTGGCTGATCTCTCAAAATTCTTCTGGCATCTTCCGCCGTACTCATAATTCTAGGTAAACCGAATAATGGAAAAGGGGGGTCATCCGGGTGAATCGCTACGCATACGCCGTTTTCTTCTGCGACGGGAACTATGGCATCCAAAAATAAACGTAAATGATCCGCCAGCTTTTCAGCATCTATGCCATCATATGTAGCAAGCATGGTTTTGAATTCTTCGAGGGTATATCCTATCTCGGAACCTGGAAGGCCTTTCAGAATATTGTCAAATATCATTTGGTGCTTGGCAGGTGTAAGAGCTTCGTAGTAAGCTTTTACTTCAGCATATTCTTCATTAGTGTATTCATCTTTTGCACCTTCTCTTTCCAGAATAAAAAGGTCAAATGCCTGTACAGCCTTTTTTTCATACAGCAAGGCCTTGGCACCGTTTGGAAGTTCAAATTCTAAGTTTGTTCGAGTCCAATCAAGAATTGGCATGAAATTGTAACAAACCGTGAAAATGCCTTCAGCAGCAAGATTTCGAATGGTTTCTTTATAATTTTCAATTACCTCAAGGTAGTTTCCTGAACGGGTTTTGATCACTTCATGCACGGGAACAGATTCCACAACGGACCAGGTCAGGCCAGCAGCTTCGATTATGTTTTTACGTTTTTTTATTTCTTCTCTGGACCACGTTTCGCCATTTGGAATATGATGAAGTGCCGTCACAATTCCCGTTGCTCCGGATTGAAGAATATCTCTTAAACTAACAGGGTCATTTGGGCCATACCATCGCATGGTTTGCTCCATTTTGTAGGTCATAGTATTTTGAGTTTGTGATTGAATAATCTGAAATTAGAAATTTCAAATAAGTATTTTAAACACCTGAGTAGGCTCCGAATCCACCGTCTACAGCTACTATAGTTCCCGTCACAAACTCTGATGCATCAGCACAAAGCCAATGAAGCGCACCATTAAGATCTTCCGGCTTGCCAAATCTACTCATGGGTGTATGGCTGATAATTTGGTTTCCCCTGCCCGTAAGACTTCCGTCCTTTTCGGTAAGAAGAGTTCTATTTTGCTCGGTGAGGAAGAATCCAGGTGCTATAGCGTTTACCCTATATTCCGGACCATGCTTAGCACAAAGTTCTACAGATAGGAACTTGGTGAGGTTGTCAATTGCAGCTTTGGCAGAAGCGTAACCCATCACCCGTGTCATCGGTCTCGAAGCAGCCATGGAGCTGATGTTGATGATGTTGCCTTTTCCGTTTTTCAACATCAAAGGAAAAAAAATCTTTGATGGAATGGCTGTACCCAAATAATTCAGATCCATCACCTTTCTTAAGCCATCCAGTTCCAAATCCTGCAGAGTTTTCTCAGGGGTAATCACAGCCCCCGGCATATTTCCCCCTGCGGCATTGATGAGAATATCCAGATAACCATGCTCATTTTCTATTTGTGAGAAAGCACTCTGAACACTTTTTTCGTCAATTACATCGCAGATATAACCATACGCTTTGCCTCCTGCTGCCTGGATATCTTTTACCAACTCATCAACTTTCGCAGGTGTGCGTCCTAAAATCAGAATTTCTGCTCCTTCTGCAGCCAGATACAAACTCATGGATTTGCCTAAGACTCCTGTGGCTCCGGAAAATGCTATTTTTTTTCCCTTCAAGGAAAATAGTGAAGTGCTCATAATTATACTTGAATGTTTTTTGGACTAAAATCGAAATAGTTTTTGGCGTTGTGGTAGCAAATATCTGAGATGATTCCGCCCAGCCATTTCTCATCCCAAGGAAGCTCACCATTTGCTACATCCTGTCCGAAAAGATTGCAAAGTATTCTTCGAAAATACTCATGACGAGGAAAAGACAGGAAACTGCGCGAATCTGTAAGCATCCCTATGAAGCAACTAATTAAGCCCATATTTGAGAGGGTGTTGATCTGCTTTTCCATCCCATCTTTCTGATCCAAATACCACCAGCCAGATCCAAATTGGATTTTGCCTTTCACGGACCCATCGTTATAATTACCGATCATGGTAGCAAAGATTTCGTTGTCACGGGGATTTAGATTGTAAATTACAGTTTTGGTGAGCTGGTCTTCCAAGTTTAGTTCGTTGAAAAAGCCGGACATAGCCTTGGCCTGATCAAAATCCCCAATTGAATCGTAACCAGTATCCGGTCCAAGAATCCGCAAGGAGCGCTCGTTTGTGTTTCGTAGAGCTCCCAAGTGGAATTGCTGCACCCAGCCTTTGGCATGGTACATTTTACATAGAGCCAATAGCGTGGTGTATTTGAAGAAATTGACCTCCTCCGAGGTGAGTGGTTTTCCCGAGAGTACTTGGGAGAAAATGGACTCTATGGAAAAGCTATTTTCCTTAAAAAAATATAATTGCTCCAGTCCATGATCTGAAAGCCTGCAGCCTCTCTCATGGAAATAGTCTATCCTTTTACTCATTGCTTCCAGCAATTTCTCAAATGATGTGATTTCAAATCCTGCAGCTTCACCCAGACTCGAGAGGTAGGATTGATACGCAGATGGGTTTTCCACAGCATAGGATTTGTCTGGCCGGAATGCAGGATACATTCCAAGGTCTTTCCCTTTTTTATGAAATGAAATATGCTGGTCCAAAGAGTCAATCGGGTCGTCGGTGGAGCATACCACTTCTACTTTCATTTTTGCTAAAAGCCCCTGAGTAGAGTAGGAGTCTTGTTCCAAAATTCCATTACAATGTTTGTAAACTTCCTTTGCATTTGCCTCAGAAAGCAAATCCTCAAAACCAAAATATCTTTTCAATTCAAGATGTGACCAGTGATATAGAGGGTTTCGTAAAGTGTATGGAAGTGTCTTTGCCCAACTTTTGAATTTGTCCTCATCAGATGCATCACCGGTGATAAAGCTTTCCGTAATGCCAAATGCCCGCATTGCCCTCCATTTGTAATGATCACCTGCAAGCCAGATTTTAGAAATATTCTCAAACTTTTTGTCTGCATTGATTTCGGCAGGGGGAAGGTGATTATGGTAATCGATTATCGGAAGGTCTTTGGCATATTGATGATAAAGTATCGAGGCATATTCATTTTGCAGTAGGAAATTTTCGGATATGAAAGATACTTTTGTGCTTGAATAGGGCATAGGTTAGACTGGATAATATTTATAGGTCCTTTAATTTTGATTTTAAAAATACCCCGAAACAACTGTTTTTTTATTAGAAAATGCGGAAACGATTTCGATTTTTTATAAGCGGAGTAGGCCTAATTTAGGCAATGATTTGTACTTTAACACAAATTACAAAAACCCAATAAACATGGCCGGAGGAATTAACTTAAAAGAATTGGCCGCTGAACTAAAGCTTGCACCTTCCACAGTTTCGAGAGCACTAAACGATAGCTACGAAATAAGTGAAGCCACCAAGAAGAAGGTGATTAGTATGGCCGAAAAGTTAAACTATCATGCAAATCCGTTTGCAAGGAGTTTAAGAGAAAATAAGAGTAAAACAATCGCAGTAATCATTCCAGAGCGCATTAATAATTTTTTTGCGCAAGTAATGGATGGTATTGAAGAAATTGCTCAGGAACATGGGTACCATTTACTTGTTTACAACACGCACGAAGATGTAGAGAAGGAAAAAAAAATCGTGAATCTGCTGCTCAACGGAAGGGCTGATGCTATAGTGATGTCAGTTTCCAGTCAGACAAGTGACGTTTCTCATCTAAGAAAACTATATGATCGGGGACTTCCCATTATATTTTTTGATAGAATATGCAACGAGATTCCTACCACGAAATTTATTACAAACGATTATGAAATCGCCTATGAAGGTACCAAGCACTTAATTCAGCAGGGGTGCAAACAGATCGCTTTTTTAATGCTTAGCATTGATTTATCCATTACCAAAGAAAGGCAGAGGGGATATCTGGAAGCGCTGAAAAGCGAAGGTTTGGAGATGAATCCTGCCTATGATTTCTATTGCACTCACTCAGAGGAGACGAATGTTAAATTGATTCAGGATATGCTTATGCTACCTAACAGACCCGACGGAATTTTGGCATCTGCAGAGAAACTTGCGTTTGCTACTTATCATGCGGTGGGGAAAACAAAACTTAGCATTCCGTCAGATCTGAAAATAATCAGTTTTGGCAATTCTTCCATTGCCGGGCTTCTCTATCCTTCACTGACTACTATCACGCAGCCAGCGATAAGTATAGGAAAAGAATGCGCCAGACTCCTTATCAAAAAACTGACTAAACCAAAGCATTACGATCTAGTGGACCAGGTGATCACCATACCATCAAAAATTACGATTCGTTCGTCGACGATTAATAATCTCAACCAAAAATAATGAAATGACAAGGTGTCTTTTAGACCTACTTATTATTCATTCTTTAATAAAAAACAGAGATCGATATTTTATCGATCTCTGTTTGCTTTTATATACTAGTCTTCTGATTCGTCTATTGTAGTAAGAGGAGGAATATTGGTTTCAAAACCATAATAACCTTCATTTTGGTTGATGTGACCTTTGGTGTTTGAATTAATAGCATTCTGGGGAATCGGCCATAACACGTGATATGGACTCATCGTGTATGTATCTCCGTGTCTGGTAAATACTCCTTTATTATAGAAATCAGTCTTTTCCATGATTCTATCGTAATAAAAGTTGTTTTTAGAAAAGTCTGCTTCATTATAACTTTTACCATTGTAAGCAGTAATACCAGTCATGGCAAAGATTCTAGCTATTCTTGTCAATTCAGTTTTTCTTGGCTCCTCATAATATAATTCTCTTGCTCTTTCGTCCAGTACAGTTCCTATATTTATATCTTCCACAGTGTAAGGCGCAGCGCCTGCCCTTGTTCTAACGGCATTAATATCTGCAGCTGCACCCGCTAGATCACCCATCCAAACTTTAGTTTCAGCTCTTAGTAAGTAAGATTCTGCCAATCTGAAAATGTACCAGTCAGTTTGCCCTCCCTGAGGCTGTACACGAAGGGGATCCGGTACATATAGCTTATAATGAGGCCATGAGAACCAGCTTCTAATTGTATCAACCACAATTACAACTCCGTCATCGTTTCTGAACTGCATGTTCTGTCCATAGTAAGGGTCAGAATCTTTGATTCCAGGATTATTATAAACCATGTCTGTCATATTCATCCAATTACCTGGGGCATGTCTTAGGTCATTTTCATCATCCCAAATCATACTTTGATGGTACCATGTAGCTCTCAGTCTTCCAATGCCTCTACCGAATTCGGTAACTTGATCTATTGCCAAATTAGCTACATCTGAAGTTCCTTTATTACCTGCCGGAGTATTAATATTGTTTCCCCAAAAAGGTATGGCATTTCTCATTGTAATAATTCCACCGGAACTCCCATCGACATTAACCCTATCCATTACGAGCAAAATTGTCTCAGTATTCGAAACAGGAGATTTGTTTTCAGGTCTATGAAGATCCCAAACCACGTTTTTCGTAGGATCACCCGCATCCACTCCAAATCTTCCAGTCATGAGAGAATATGGGCCGTTGTCAATTAGTCGGTTGGCTACGTCCAATGCGTCTTGAAATTCACCAAGAGCAAGATTGATTTTGATCAAAAGATGCTGAAGAGCTCCTTTTGGCACCCTACCTCTATCTATTGTTTCAGGCATCCATTCCTCACCCCAATCTAAATCCTCCTTCATTTTTCTAAGTATAACCTTACGATCAGTAGAATAGAAGTCAAGTTTGGGTGTAGTTATTTCTTCCAGAATTAATGGAACATCCCCAAATTGCTGGGTTAATCTGTAGTATCGTAGAGATCTGTGGAAATATGCAGTGGCGAGTATATGGTTTCTTTCTGCCTCAGATTCATAATCCTGTGGCTGATCTATCCGGGATACCACCGTATTTGCATACTTGATTCCTTTGAATCCTTCATACCAGTACCATCCGATTCTATTATAATCCGTACTATTCAAATTGGCATCTGGTGTAATTAGCAAATTCAAATCCTGTGCAGGGCCGGATTTATCTGTTGTACCTTCTACGGCTACTTCAGAGAAGATATGTTCGGTTAGTATTGGAGAACCATCGCCGGTGTATTCGTGACGCATATTTCGCTCACATGCTACTAGAGCAGCCCATAATCCACTTGCTTCATTGTAGGTATTGTCAGGTGAGAAGAAAGATAATGGCTGAGGTTCTAACCAATCTTCATTACATGCAGTGGTGACTGCTAGTATTAATCCCGTTAATAGGATTTTTATCGCGTTAGTTTTACTTCTAATATTCATTTTAGTGTTTTTTAGACTTTACAGTGTGACGTCAATTCCAAGTGTGAAATATCTAGGTATAGGCCCCGAATTTTCCGGATCCCAGAAATCCCACTGTGGAGCATAAAATCCAACATTTCTAATGTTACCGTAAACCCGTAGGTTGGTGATATTGGCTTTTTCAGTCAATTGTTTAGGAAGGTTGTACCCCATTGAGATATTTTCCAAGCGGACAAATGACTTTTTACGGTAGACATTAAATCCACCAGCTCCACCTTCACTTGAATTAAGTCTTGCCCACTCATTGTTAGGATTATCTTCTGTCCAATATGGTGTTACATATGAGCTAGTTCTATCTAGGAAGCCATCCCTGTTTTTCATTTGGTTAAAAGAGCCATAGTGTCCCAAATAGGAATACAACATGAATGAAATATCGAAGTTGTTGAAAAGAGTAAATTCGTTTCTAAGGCTCCAGCGGAATCTAGGTGCAGTATAACCCTGAAATTGTCTGTCTGCATTGGTGAATTTGCCATCTCCATCCACATCTTCTATTTTATAATCTCCTGGCTTTACACCATATAAAGCAGCTTCATCTGCTTCATCGGACTGCCATATCCCCTGAGTCTTGTAATTCCAAATTTGGTCGATGGCATGACCTATAAACCATCCATTACCTGGGTCATCAAGCTCTTGACCATTTTCATCTAAATCACCATAAAGGCTCACAATCTCATTTCTATTCAATTGGAAATTGGCTGTGGATCTCCAAGTAAAATTATTTCTTTCGAAATTTGTAGAATTTAAAGTAAGCTCAAAGCCTTTGTTGTCGACTTGTCCTAAATTATCCCAAACAAAGCTGAATCCTAGAAAGTCCGGCAAACTTCTCTGGACAAGCAAATCCCGGGTTGACATTTTATATAATTCTATAGTTCCGGATAATCTGGTCTTGAGCAGTGAAAAATCAATACCTAGGTTAAATGATTCGGTCCTTTCCCATTGAAGATTTTTGTTTTCCATTCTATTTACATAGAGCTGATTGACCAAATAAAGCTCTCCACTCGGTCTTTCGTAGAAGTACTTTCCTGTGCTCAAGTCTGATATAGCGACATATCTACCTATATCTCTATTACCATTACTTCCCCAGGAGAATCGCATTTTGCCAAAATCCAACCAATCAAAATTGATGAAGTTTTCATCTGAAAAGACCCATCCGACTGCAGCGGAGTAAAATAAAGCTCTTGGATTACTCTGTCCAAAGGCAGAATATCCATCTCTTCTCACAGATAAAGTGGTCGAATATTTCCCATCATAAGAATAAATCAAGCGACCCATCATTGCATCACCTGTACTATACTCATCATTGCTGGAAATAATAGGGTTGATCCCACCACCAATATTGTGATAACCCAAACGATCATGCGGCTCAAAACCGTTATTTGTCATGGTGTTGTCCCAAGACTGGAATTTTTCTGCATTGATCAAGAATGTGCCATTGAAGTCATGTTTTTCCGCAAAGGTCTTCTGCCAAGTGAGGATATTATCTAACTGCCAATAATATTGCTTGTATTCTTTTCTTGATGCTATACCTCCCTCAGCTGACCATTCTGCGTGTTCTGCAGACTTGTGATAAAATCGGTCATTATATTCAAATCGAGGGCTAAAATTTGTTCTGAAATTAAAACCGAAAGGTAATTTTATAGATGCGAAAAGCGTAGAGTTGATGGAGAATCCTTTTTGGTTTCTATCTGTAAAGCTGCGATCGTAAGCTGGGTGTTTACCACCACTAGGTTCATCGTTTGGTCTCCATTTATAGGTGCCATCTTCATTGTATTCTGAGCCCCAAGGCGAAAGAGTACGGTATAATCCCCAATCTGAATACATAGGGGCTGGATCATCATCAATGGGCACACGACTGTCATCGCTTAGCGCAAATTGGGTGTTCATTCCAACTGTGAGCCACTTATTTACTTTTCCTTCCATATTTACTCTACTGCGGATGGTAGAGTATTCATCACCTATGATAATGCCCTCATTGTTCAAGTAGCCAAGAGACCAGTAATAGTTAAAATTTTCTGTTCTTCCTGAAAGACTCACGGTGTAATCTTGTCTAAATCCAGTCTGAAATATTTTATCCCTCCAGTCCACAGACCTCCCCGCTTTGTAATTTTCAATTTCTGCAGGTTGCATGTTGAGTCTTTGAAGCCATACAGTCACTGGGTCACCTGATGATCCATCATAAGCCATCCAATCTTCCAGGGAAATATCACTCGGTAAAGTTCTGGGATCGGAGAATTCATAAGGATCATACCCACCTGCATTTATACTTTTGAATACATCTTCTCTCCAGCTAATAAATCCATCAGGTCCATAAACATCAGGAAAAGTAGCCATTGTGGCTAAGCCTGAGTTTATATTGAATTTGATAACAGGCTTACCCAAAGAGCCTTTTTTAGTTGTTATTAAGATTACCCCGTTTGCGGCTTTAGCTCCAAATACTGCAGCAGCACTGGCGTCTTTAAGTACTTCCAGATTATCAATGTCATTTGGATTTATATCGGATAGTTCTCCGTAATAGATTGCTCCATCCAAAACTAGTAAAGGAGAATTTCCGGCGTTCAGTGAGGTTTGACCTCTTATTTGAAGTGATCCACCACCTTTGGCAGATGTAGCCATCCCTACATTCAATCCTGCTGCATTTCCCCTAAGGATGTCTTGGACAGAATTTGGATTTTCATTTTCCAACTTATTTGCATTTACTGAGGATACAGCTCCAGTAATGTCACGCTTCTTTGCAGAACCATATCCAATGACCACTACTTCCTCGAGATCAGAAGTATTAGGATTCATCCGAATATCAATTACGGACTGATTTCCTATTTCCATTTCTATAGGATCGTAGCCTATAAATGAAAATACCAATACACCATCTTGAGGTGCATTAATTGAATATTTTCCGTCAAGATCGGTAGTGACTCCCGTAGTTGTTCCTTTTAGAATAATGGTCACTCCCGGTAAAGGCATATCTGTTTCGTCTAAAACAGTGCCTGTGATCTGTACTTCCTGAGCATGCGTATAGGTGACGCTTACACTCAGAAGAAATACAATCAACCAGAGGTTTTTGTAAAATTTGTACCGCATAAGAAGAGGGTTAATCGTTAATGATTTATTTATTAAAATATTAACTACATGATTTATTAGTAATTAACATTCTAAGGTAAAATAAATATATATGCACGTCCTATTTCTATTAGTAATAATCAACGCAATCGTTTTCGGACGCGTTTAAGGCGGTTTTTTTAATTATTAGTGTTTAAATGTCCAATCATTTTATATGATAAAATCCAATCTATTTAACACATCTAGTTATATGTTTAGTGGTGGAATTTATATATAGATGGTCTTTTTACATATAATTTTGGTATATATATTAGGTAAAAAAAAGAGCTGCTTCGAATTTCGAAGCAGCTCTTAAATAACATAATTTGTATCTTAATACCCTGGGTTTTGCGGGAATGCGCTGGCATTTCCTTCGGCCCGGTCAATTTGGTTCTGAGGAATAGGTCTCAGTACATGGTAATCCTGGATATTGGTTTTAGCATCGGAAGGATTGTAAGCCTTTACTCGCTCCACCAAGATATTCCATCTAACAAGATCCAACCATCTGGTCTGTTCACCTATGAGTTCCCTTGCTCTCTCCTCAGTAATGAATTCGAATGTTAATTCAGATTCTGAAATTTCCATCTCCGCCTCTTTTCCGGGGAAAGCAGCTCTTCTTCTTACCACGTTAATATTTTCTGTAGCCAAGCCAATTTTTCCTTGTTTGAATTGCGATTCTGCAAGAAGTAAGTAAGTATCAGCAAGACGCATAGCAATGTAGTCTCTACCACCTTCAAATTGCGTACGGTCCACACGCCCAGGATCTTTATGCTTTTTCATTGGAGGAAATAATCTCTCTGTATAAAGCTCTGGCGTCAATACTTGATAGGGGTATTTTGCCCTTTCTGCCTCAGACATATTATAGCCCGGAAGCCAAATTGTGGTATCACCTGCAGCAAAAGTTACCGAAGCTTTTGATTTATCAAATGTAGTATTGAATGTACCTGGGTTATTGGAGAGGAAATGGTCTACATACGTGTTTTTATACCTAGAATCATTTACACGGTCTGCAAAGATGGTATTCAACGTGTAGTCAGTGGATTTATACCGCTTGAATGGTCTTCCATTTTCAGTATCCCTGATCATTCCAGGCTGCACATCGTATTCCATCAGGAAGAAAACGTGAGCGTTATTTCCACCTCCGTTTGTCAATGGATCATACGTATACTGAGTGGACCATATCACTTCACTGTTGATCTCGTTGCCAAACGCGTGGATATCTCCAAAATTATCTAGCAATTCAAAACCATAGTTATCAATTACGCTTTGGAACAATGGTTCAGCATTGGCAAAGTCTGATGATTCAGCAGCCTCTGAAGTACCTTTTGTCAGATATACTCTTCCCAATAAATGCTCTGCGGCAGGGCGGGTAGCACGTCCATAATCCGATGATTGAGCTTCGGCTTCCAGATTAGGAATAGCTTCCTGCAAGTCTTTTATTATAGCAGAATAAATTTCGGGTACTGTCGCCCTTGTGACTTCTTTGGTAGGTAGAATGGTTTCTGAGAGCTGTAGATCAATTCCTCCAAATAACTGAACCAAGATGAAATAGTGGTGAGCTCGAATGAATTTGGCTTCTGCCACACGTTGTGCGACAATTTCCTGTGAAATTCCTGTAAGATTGACAGATCGGTCTATCACAGCATTACAGGTGTTGATTCCTCTGTAAAATTCATCCCAAAGTTCTTGTAAATGGTTAACCCTGGAATCAAACTGGTTGGTATACGTATTCATAAATTTATACGATCCATCAGCTCCATTTGTGAATATGTCTGTTCCGAAAATTGTCAAGTTATTTCCGCGCTCGGTACCGTACCAAGCTCTCATCGAGCTGTAAGCGGCATTAATTCCGTCATTCATACCTTTTGGTGTGTTGAGGTAATCATTGCCAATATTGGAAATTACATCTTCCTCCAGAAATCCATCACAGGATACAGCTGCCGAAAGGCCTAGAATTAGGGCAGTCGACTTTGCCCAGTATTTTATATTTATGGCTAATTTTTTCATAATTAATTAGAATTTAGCATTAATACCAAATGTGAAAGAAGTGATGGCAGGTGTTACGTTAGAGTTAACCGCACCGGCACCTACACCTTGCTCTCCGTCCAAATAAACTTCAGGATCTATGCCTTTGTGTTCTTTACGGTAGTTGGCAAAAATGAATGGCTGCTGAATACTACTATAAAGTCTCAGGCTTGTCAATCCGATTTTCTTTGCAGCTTCAGGAGTGAAAGTATATCCGAAGTTGATGTTTCTTACTTTAATAAAAGTACCATCAAAATACTCCATAGAGCTTGCGTATTTCGCACTTTCCTGGTTCACATTTGGTCTAGGATAAGCATTTGTAGGATTGGTTGGAGTCCAATAGTCAATATCCAGGTTGTTGTATCGCCCTGCTAGAGAATTATTTTGGGTGTGGAATTGAGATCTGATCATGTATCCAAACCTACCGTAAAGGAAAAATGATAGATCAAATCCTTTGAAATTGAATCGGTTAGTTAAACCCAACGCAAAATCAGGAACTGCAGAACCTAGAAATTGTCTGTCTTCGGAATTGATGACACCATCGTTGTTGAAGTCTTCAATTTTGATCTCACCTGGTACGCTACCATAAGATGTAGCTTCATCCAATTCGGATGTCTGCCAGATTCCGATTTTCTTTAAATCGTAGAATATGGTTAAAGGCTGACCAATAAATCTGCCTGCAGCTATATCATCCCCATTAGGTAAAGATTTGATCTCTTCAGTATTCTTCGTGAAAACGATATCAGAGGACCAAACAAAACTTCCCTTTTCAATATTTAGGGTTGATATGGTAAGTTCTACACCTCTGTTTTGGGTTTCTCCGATATTAGTTATAAATCCTCCAAAACCAATTGATGTTGGAAGAGGCTGAGGAGCTAGCAAATCACTGGTATTCGTAACATAGTATTCCAAAGAACCAAAGATTCTACTGTTCCACAGAGCAAAGTCTAGACCTACGTTCAATGTGGTAGAGGTTTCCCATCTCAAATCAGGGTTCCCGATTGAGCTTGGTCTATAACCAAAAGCAGCAGTATTATTATATGCATAACTAGTTCTGCCTAATAGTGCTTGGGTCTGATAAGGGTCGATTGCCTGGCTTCCTATAGAACCATAAGATGCTCTCAGTTTCAACTGATCTACAGTTGAGGAATTTTGCATGAATGCTTCTGAGTGAATATTCCAACCAAGGGCCACAGAAGGGAAATATGCGAAGCGGTTGTTAGAACCAAATCTGGAACTACCATCAGCTCTCAACGTGGCTGTTACCAAGTACTTGTTTTTGTAGTCATAATTGACTCTTCCCATGAAGGACATAAGTGACCATTGTTCCAAGTAAGTGTTTGCTCCTGTAATTTGAGAAGCATCACCGAGCCTGTGGAATAGCTGCGATTCTGCAGGTATTCCAAGGACGCTGATCGAAGAGTTCTCTTGATTATCCTCTTGAATGGATTGAAGAGCTGTAATATTTAGATTATGAACTTCATTGAAGGTCTTGGTATAGTTTACAATATTTTCTAGCGTGTAATTGAATCGGAATTCTTCATTTACACTCCCTGTAGCTGCCCCACCACGTCTTGCATTAGTCTGAGAACCTGTAAACCTACCGTTTCTACTAATTGTAAAATCTGGACCGAATACCAATCTGTAACTTAGGCCTGGAAGTATATCCCACTGGGCAAAAATACTATTGAAAATCCTGTAGTTTTTAGTCAAATCCATTTGAGCTCCAGGTACTATTTCTGCAAAAGGATTGGTTCTTAAACCATCTTGAGTAGGAAGGAAGATTAGATTTCCTTCATCATCATAGGGCTTTCCAAGAGGATTTTCTGCGAGGGCTCCTCCAAGAGGATTAAAATTTTCTCCATTACGCTCACTATATGAAACTAAGGTAGAAGTTCCGAATTTGATATTTTTTGAGATTTTGTGATCGATATTCGCCCTGAAAGTATATCGCGTATAATCCTGATTGATAATTACACCTTCGTCTTTAAAGTAGTTGCCGGATACAAAGAAGGTGGTTTTATCACTTCCCCCACTTACACCTAACTGATAGCTTTGTATGGAACCCGTTCTCATTAGTCCGGCAGGATAATCTGTTGTTCTTCCCTGTGCGATTCCATCCAGTTCTACAGGCTCAAAAATTGAAGCATCCGCTTCCGGGGTTGCAGGACCTTCAGGGTACCCTTCTCCCGCTCTTCTGGATTCTCTTTTATATTCTGCGAACTCCGGTCCATTGAATACATCAATTCTTCCCAATTCTTTATTTATTCCATAATAGGCATCCAGAGAGACCACTGTTTTACCCACAGTTCCTCTCTTTGTAGTGATCAGAACCACCCCATTGGAACCTCGGGAACCATAGATGGCGGTAGCTGATGCATCTTTCAATACCTCCATGGAGGTAATATCCTGAGGATTAATATCATCAATACCTCCAGATAGCGGAATTCCATCTACCACGTACAATGGCTCATTCGATGCAGTGATAGATCTTCTCCCCCTAATTCTTACCTGAGGAGATGCACCTGGCTTAGAACCTGGCTGTGTCACGTCTACACCAGCTGCACGTCCCTGTAGTGCTTGTCTAGCATCTTTGATCGGAAGTTCGGCGATTTCTTTTGATCCAACGGAAGATATTGCTCCCGTCAGTTGGCTTTTCTTAGCTGTACCGTATCCCACGACTACCACTTCCTCCAGATCTGCTAGATCTGGAGATAGATTTACATCAATCACGGTTTGGTTGCCAACCTCTTTTTCTATAGGAGTATAGCCTATGAAAGAGAAAATGAGTGTGCCGTTTGCAGGGCTTGAAATAGAGTACTTTCCATCAAGGTCTGATGTAGTTCCGGTTGTTGTACCTTTTACGAGGATAGTTGCGCCCGGTAGAGGTTGTCCAGTTTCATCATAGACTGTTCCTCGGATTTGAGCTTCTTGTGCCCAGCTGTAAGAGGAGCTGAGCAACAAAAACAGCACTACCCGCAAGTGCGAGTAAATTTTTGCTTTCATAGTAAATTGGGTTTGTTGATAATAAATAAATACTCATAATTCTTCCTCTGACATGAATTCTAGTAAAAAGCATACAGGCGGAAACTATGATGAAGTCAAGATACCTTATATAAAACCTTTTTTCAAGAGGATGAATGGTGGAGTTACGCAATCGATTGCGTTAATAAAATCAAAATCACGAAATTCAATTAGCACTTCACTATGGCTTAGCAATTTAAACAGTCTCGAGGCTATTAATCCTGATACATGTAGCATAATATGTACATCTGCAATTGCACCAGTAAAAGGTAAAAAGCGACTTAAAGTAAGGTAAATACTAGCATTACTGGTACTTCGGTCACCTGTCATCCCCGCCTGCTGTCGGGCAGGGGTCCTCCAGCCTGATAAGCAAAGCAAAGGAGGTCGCTGGCATCATTGCGGTTAATCAGATAGCCTAATAGTTGAATATAATTCTTCCTAAACCCATCATGTACAGTGCGCCCCTTAAATCAACTTTGCCTATAAGGAAATTACTAAAAATGGGCAATGGATATTTCCGGAACTTGAAATTCTAAACCGTAAAAACACTGATGTTCTTATCACATAATCCAAAGGCGACCCTTGTCAGGATCCTTTCATTCTTTAGAACTTCAAAATGAATTGGGGACATATAAAATAAAATTTCTATGAACTTCCAGAGCATTTGGAGAAGCAGTTTTGTGCACGTGCAGGCGAGAAGGAAGACCGGTATTATCAGTTTCAATTATACCCGATCTTCGGAACCAGCACCTACTGCCTGGTTCATCCCATCTAAGCTACACTGATACTATTGCAATTTGACGAATTCAACATCCAGTGTTTGGTAAAAGTCTGGTTTATCGTTATCTGGTACCCATTATTCATGGGAGTAATTACCAGGGCATGTAGAGGGATGTTATTTTCATAAAAGTATTGAGGAATATATTTAAAAAGATAGGCGCTTACTACCTCAGATGTTATCAGCTCATTTGACTTAATACAGATTATATCATATATCTCATGAAGAACATTGTTAAGCATTAGCGATAACTCTTGTCTAGAATCTTTCATAAAAAACTTAGTTGCAATTATTGAGTCAATTTTAGTTTCTAATTCCGAAATTGATCATTCAGGTCAAAACTGACTGGCTAAAAGCTAAATATAATCAGCAATGAGGTGCTCCAGCAAGTTTTTTTCTGAACGGGAGATTTGCTGTATGAACTTTTTAAAATAGAGTTATGCGAAACCCAACTCTCATTTTGGGCAAAAACTGAGGAATCGTTAAACACTAGGATATACCTAGTTACCTGAGCAGAATTGTAGAGTTATAGTCCTTCTTACTTCCATTTTTTATGCATTAGGACAGACCCAACGTTAGGCTAATTCCACTAATTCTCGATTGGATTTGACCACACCCAGCAGACCAAAGCAGTATAGGTATATTTCTCGATGATAAAGAAAGCCTATTCATATTTACTACCTCAGTTAGCTATTTAAATTATAGTCTGATCAAAAGCATCATAGTAGCTTTTCTACAACCTTTACTTTTTATACAGAAACTCCTATATTAAAAAACACTTAAACTTTTAGCTATGAGAGAATTTAAAATTAAAAGTTACATTTTCACTGAATACACAGATATTAAGCAAGTAACCACAACCACACCGAGCATTTTCATAATCGCAACTATGGAGACGATGGAGACAGTGCCTATCAGCAATATCTCATTGGATATAGGTTTTCTTACTAGCAATCCCTATGAGGCGGTAAGCTTTGATACTGGCTACCCAATACTTAAGGGAAATGAGGTAATCCTACTTTTACAGCATGAGTATAAAACTACTGAGGCACTGCTTCCAATTGTCCTGGATCTAATGGAGTACCATCCCTTTAGATTTGTCAACTTAGACAACACAAAATCTATAGAGCTAGACGAATTAAGGGAGCTGCTACAGCACCAGTAAAGAACCATTTCAGCCTCTAATACCTGCCAAAATCTATTCCAATACCATCACAAAACTAATCAAGGAATAGTATGCCTAAATAGCTTTATCAATGCTACTCAGCTTTTAAGTATGTTGAGGGTAAAAGGTTACTCAACTTCAGGATCTCCCTGCTCTTTAATTTTTTTTAAATCCCTATCCAGAGCAAGCAGAAAATTAATTAATGCATCCTTTAAAACATCATCACCATGGCAAAAACCCATCAGTATTCCTTCCATAGTTCGAGGATAATGTTTGACAGTAGTATCACCACTAGCTTCATTAAGCTGACTTTCAATCTCTATAGCCCTACTATAAATCTCCAGAATTGATTTTTCAGGATACTCAGCCTGTAATTCCTCAGTAATACTTACATAATGTTTTCGTTTCATAACTAAAAACTAAACATTATTAATATAAAAATCAATCCATAGTTTTAAAATAGTAGAATCTGCAAACCTCAAAGATGAAGATCTTATGTAGGATGCACCTTGCGATCCATGTTTTTTTGCGGGCATATTGGATAGTCTCTAACTTTATTCCATCGCTGGAATGCGTAAATTACTTAGTCCGATTTATCAATTGATAGTACTTGCTAGATAAAGAAGAGAAGTCACGCCAAACGCCGAGCTCACAGGTTTTTGAATAGGATCATATGTCCCCTTTCTGTTTTCGACAGAAAAAGTGAACAGAGTTATACAGGTAATTCTTTGGAAAGAAGGGGGTAGGTACAAAAAATACCATAAACAGGAGGGGCGAGCGTAAAAAAATGATCCCTTTGGCTCATTTTAGCGAAGCAGCCAGGCTGCGCGCTGGGAATCTTCCGATTTTTCCCTTTTCTTGCCTCAGCCTTTTAATTTTTGAGAACAACCTACTTCATAGCCTTGATCTCCTTCTTGAGCAGAGCCGATCGCCCTTTCTTTGAGGAGAGGGGTGAGGTAGAACAACCAACTTTTATAGCATCCTTCCGGGCTTAATTCAGGAAATCCACCTGAACCCAATCTAACCCAGATGTACAAATTTTTGTACTGCTTCCTTTTCACCGCCTTATTTCTACTTGCAGCCCAGCTTCAGGTTCAGACTGTCTCTATCAGTAAGACAGGAGCGAGGTTAAACAAGGAATCCTGCCGCTACTCCATAACAGGCTGGGCTTCAGATCTTGCTGCAGCCAAAAAGATAGGCTTAACTGCCTGTCTGGTATGCGAGTCTTCCAGCACAGAAACGAGAGAAGCCAAACCAATCCCGCTAACATCAGAACCAAAAAAGTTAGAATCAAGCAAAGAAACCATACCGACTCAGCCAGCTTCCACTCAATGCAGAGCCACCACCACCAAATTTGTATCGAGATGTTCACGGAAATCTGCTGCTGGAAGTAGTTATTGCTGGCATCATGATGGATAGAAAGCTATATAACCAAGTGCAAATTAGAAAGGATAGAGGGATGAGTTTGTAACTTCACCCAGTGCCACGAGCAAAATGACTACGCAGAGTGGGGGAGTCGCTTGCAGGCTTTGCGTCACCAATTCCTGAGAATGGGATTTATAAAAAAATTGCTTTTGGAAGCATTTGTTTAAGTGGAGAAATAGTATGGTCAGGCAGTTTCAGAAGTATAAAGAACAGCAATATGAAGCTCAGCTGGATTTTGCCCAACAACTGATTGTTTCTTTCGCTTCCATCATCCATTTGCTTCAAAGGAAGATCAAACCAGAATAGTTCATCAAAATTAAAGTAACAATGGATCAAATTATTTATGAAAACTGGGAAAGTACATTTAGAACGGTTGTGTTAACTGTATTAGGATATCTGGCGATGGTATTTTTGCTTAGGATATCGGGTAAGAGAACCTTGTCCAAAATGAATGCTTTCGACTTTGTAGTTACCATAGCGTTAGGTTCATGTCTAGCGTCGATTTCACTCAACAAGAATATTACCCTGGTTGATGGTGTTTTAGCTATTTCACTTTTTATAGTGATGCAATACATTTTTACATTTCTGTCTGTACGATTTAAAGGTTTCAAATCATTAGTGACTAGTCAGCCAGCCATTGTATTCTATCAGGGAGAATTTTTGGATGACGAAATGAAAAAGCAACGACTCACTCGGGAAGAGTTATATAGTGCATGTAGACTGAAAGGTTATGCCAACTTGGACCAGGTTCATCTGATCGTTTTGGAAAGTACGGGTGATCTCTCCGTCATCGAAGAAGTCAGCAGTGGTAAGATCAGTTCGGTAGGCAACCTTCTAAAAAGTAAGTTTGGTTATTGAAATATCTATTAAGGGAAAAATTGAGAATGATCCAAAATGAGACTAAAGTTGAATTATTTGAGTCGGGTAATTTAGTTTAACAGAAAAAGTATGAATAGCTTATTAAAGGTTTGTTGCTACTCAGCCTTCTTTTCGGCTGTAGGTTGCGGAATCCCAAAGGATTCCCGAGACTCATTGGAGATTGCCCGAAGGCTTAGTTTGAAAGTAGGTGTGACGGATAATCCACCATATTCTTATTTCGACGGGGAAAAGGCTCGGGGAATAGAAGTGGATATTGTTGAAGCTTTTGCTGAGAAGGAAAATCTGGAGGTAGAATATGTGAAAGGATCAGAGACATATCTGGTTAGTAAGCTGGAGAAGGCCGAAATAGCAATATTGGTAGGTGGCTTCAAAAAAAATACTATCTGGAAAGAAAAGGCAGGGCTCACTTCTCCTTATGACGAGGACAACCATGTGATTCTTATTCCCAAAGGGGAGAATAGCCTGGTTTTTACCCTTGAATCATTTCTAAATAACTTATGAGAACTACGGCTGATTTTAGGTTACCTTTTAGGTTAAGATCTACCCTAAGGCAAGCGGTTAAACTTGAATGGATTACTATCGGATATTTGATTTCCGTAATCATTGTAATGAATCTTGTCATGGGCTCAAGCCAGGCAATGAAAACAGCATGGCTTGAAGATGCGCTGAGTACTTTGCCGGCTATTGCTTTCCTTATTGCCAGCCGATATTTTGAAAAACCAGCGAATAAGCGCTTTCCATATGGATTCCATAGAGTATTTAGTATTGCCTTTTTGACAGGTTCGGTAGCCCTGTTTTCCATGGGGTGTTATTTGGCGGTGGATTCTTCGATTTCCCTGATAAATATGGAAAGACCGACAATCGGAAGTGTTTTCATCTTTGACGAGCAGATCTGGATGGGATGGGTAATGATAGTAGCCCTTTGTTACAGCGCTTTTCCTGCGATGTGGCTTGGTTATAAAAAAATGCCTTTGGCTAAAAAAATGCATAACAAAATCCTATTTACTGATGCCAATACTCAAAAGGCGGATTATCAAACAGCCTTTGCAGCTGTAGCGGGCATAATAGGAGTGGGACTCGGGTTTTGGTGGATGGACTCTTTAGCTGCTCTTTTGATATCAGTATCTGTGATAAAAGATGGGTTGGAAAATCTGAAAAATGCCGTGTCGGACCTGATGGACAGAAGTCCCTCAGATGTGACAGGTTCAACCCCAGATGGACTCATAGATGAGATTAGGGAACTTGCAAGCGAATGGCCCTGGGCAGAGAAAATCATGGTTAGGTTCCGGGAGCAAGGTCAGGTGTATTTTGGGGAAGTTTACGTGGTTGCCAAACAAGTTGCAAACCTCGAAGAATTACTGACCGAATCGCAGAAACAGCTGCTTGATTATCATTGGAAAATCCATGATGTGACCATAATGATCGTGAAAGATTTTGAGCAGGAAGACAGATAAGGTATTTTAACAGTGGAATATTGCAGCCTTAGTGAATGACCAGCGAGAAGGTGCATTTTAATTTTTGATGGTGGAATTGAGGGTAAATGCCAATATTTCCTGAGGGAATATGATGGCCACTCTTCTACAAGGTGAGGATTCTTTTTCAACAATTAACTTTAATTAAATTATTATACCTGCGCATAAACTACCCTATTTCTGAATTGGCCCATGGTAGATAGTGTTAGTTCAAAGTGGCTGAATTTTTGGTTTTTAGTTATTGGAATAGACCCAGAAACCAATGAATCGATTGACGCAACTTAAAAACAATTGCACAAGAGCAATTGAGCGATGTATTCAAAATTGTGAAGCAGTTGTCCAGAATCATAAATACTCACCGTGTTTGGATGCCTGCGAATCTGCAAGGTTAGACAGAGGAGTGATGATGTATTCCTGCGCCGAAGCATGCAAAATGTGCATAGCTGAATGTTCTAAACATGACCTTGTCGAATGCCGGAATTGCGTTGAAGCCTGTAAAGATTGCCTGGAAGAATTGAGCCATCGCATGGCCTAATGTCTAGATCCTAGGGTTATTAGGTCCATTTCTTTTTTTATAGGAAGTTTATTGATGACTTCATAGCTGAATGCCAAAGTCTTACCTGAATATTTTCTTAGAATCCCCTGAAGGATTTTATCATACTCATCAAAATAGCGTTTTGAGGAACCCAGTAGCATAAAGTAAACGGATTTGCAAGGTCCATCCTGCAATTTAGCTCCATACAAATTCGCCTTTATTACCGGATGATCCTGCTCCAGATGGGCATTGACTTCTTTCTCATGAAGGAGGTAAGTATATTCATTTAAGAGTTTCATAAGTCAAGTGGGAAGGGTAAAAAATTCAAAAGATTAATATAAGAATAAAATCACAAAATTGCAACGTCTTATATATCAGAGATATACTTAGGATAAAGTTTTGACTGGATCTACTGCGACTATATGTAGGGCTAAATTTTTCTCCCATCTCATCGGCATAGGGCAAAATCCCCCTGTCCATCTCCTGTCAAATTCCAGCAAAGTCAACTCTTTTCGGCACAGGTAGGTGGTCTTCCAGCCTGATAAGCAAAGTGGAAGTCACTGGCTTCATTGTGGATAATCTGATAAATATTTGGATACTGGCTTCAGGGTCCAGATCTACCAAGTATTCACGGATTTTCTTCCCTGGTGATTCAAATAAGCCCAGCCAGAACATGCCATCAACCTTCCCATAGAGGTAGGTGAGCCCAACCACTCCATGCGAATACACTTCAAGATATGCCGGATCCTTGATATCCATCTGATCTCCATAGATGGCTAGTAGACTATCCCGTGCCGTAATACCTGGATCATCTGGAAGACTGGGGATTTGCTCTTCAGAACAAGCTCCCAAAGCAACAGAAACTATCAGAAAAACAGGACTGACTCCTTAAAAAAAACTTCATAGTACAAGATAATCAGAAGATTATATGCAAAAATACCCTGTACAGGGTATTTTTTTATATCCATATATTCCCGTTCTTACAATTGCTCAAAACATCAGAAAACGCACCAACTTTTAGTATCCTCTCTAGGCTTAAATCCTAAAGTTCTTTTTTATTATTTTCTTTCACATACATAATCATTAAATCATGTCAAAATATGTAGTTAAAAAGGCAACAAATGGTCAATTTTTCTGGGTTTTAAAGGCCGGAAATGGAGAAACTCTTCTAACTAGTGAAACTTATACGACAAAGCAAGGATGCTTACAAGGCATATCCAGTAGCAAAAATTGCGTTTCGGACACAAATTTTAGAAGATTAAGCTCAGCCCGCATGGAGCCATATTTTACACAAGTAGCCAATAACTACCAAGTGTTGGGTACAAGTGAGATGTATAGCTCTTCTTATGCAAGAGATCAGGGTATAGAAAGCGTCAAAAGAAATGCGCCAAATGCACAAGTCGAAGATTGACTTAAGCAAATTCATTAATTCTGACAGTGACTTCGCCAACAATTGGTATACCTTCAAGGACTTTAATACAGACCCCATTCACCACCTTTTGATTCTGATATCTTGATGATAGTACTAAACAAGCGCCCTCTCTCTTCAGGAGAGAGCCTGTCCCGATAGCGCAGCGTATCGGGAGAGGGGTGAGGTGACAAACTGCTGTACGGCTTCTTTTCCACGCTCTTCTTCTTGCTTGCTTCCCAGCTTCAGGCGCAGACGGTCTTTATCACAAAGACAGGAGTGAAGTATCACAAAGAGTCCAGTCGCTACGCCAAAACAGGCTGGGCAGCTACACTTACCGATGCAAAAAAGATGGGATTGACCGCCTGTTTGGTATGCAAGCCTTCCAGCACGGAAACGGGAGAAGCCAAACCTCTTCCTCTATCGGCTGGGTCAAGTAAAACAGAGCCAAGTAAAGAAAATAAGCCAGCACAAGCAACTTCCTCCCAATGCAAGGCAACCACAAAAGCTGGTTCCAGATGCTCAAGGAAATCTGCGGCTGGAGGTAGTTACTGTTGGCAGCATGATGGGTAAGCGGGGATACGGTTGCAAATAAATAATAGTAAAAAACGTAAAGTCAGGTCACCAGAAATTGATGTTTAGTCTTTACGAAGAAGTCTAATAAATGCCTTAACAATATCTTTATGAGTTACGATTATTCAAGTCTTCACGAAATTGACGAGTCTACAGAGTTTACAAGAAGCTATGATACTAGATACATAGCAGAGATTAAGCATTTAGGCTTGGGGACATACAGGGTTTTAAAGGATCTTGATAGTTACATCTTGGACAAAAAGATTAAAGCTCAATTTTTTAAGTGGGATGAACAGTGGAATAAAATAGAGCTCAGAAGTAAAGCAAATTCCGAAAAGGAAAATAATTTAAGTACAGCTGAGGAAAAAAGTTTAGAGGCTAAAACGCTGCAAGATGCTGTCTCAAACCTTCTTCATCATACACTGGATATTGATGATACGGTCGACTGGGAGAGTTTGAAGGATTTCAGAAAATTCAAAATACCAAATCCCATAAATGGATTAACCAGTGAATTGAAAAAGCATAAGGAACCAACCCCTCCTGTTTTTAGAGAAAAAAGTGCTCAGCCTCAAAGTTACTATTTTAGTCCAAAGTTATCCTTCATTGATAAAGTCATTCCCTCATTTAGAAAAAAGAAAGAAGATAAAGCGAATCAGGAATTTGAAATGGTGTTGGAATCATGGAAGAAAAGCGTAATGGAGACGGAAGCTTATAATGTCTCCTTGCAATCCGAATTCGAAAGAAAACTATTAGCTGTTGAAGATGAAAAGGAGAAGGTAAGATCTCATTTCAGAGAATTGGAAAAAGAATGGCTATTGCATCAAGAGGAGCATTATGTCAATCAAAAAGAGCATAATGAAAATATAGATATTTTAAAAGAGAGGTATTTCTCCTGTGATCCAAGGTCAGTTATTGAGTATTGTGAGATGGTACTGAATAACTCAGAATACCCTGATAGTTTTCCGAAGGATTTTGACATTGATTACAACCCCGAAACAAGAATCCTGTTGGTAGAATATGTTTTACCATCCCCATCTCAAATCCCCACTTTACTAGATGTCAAATATATAGCTACCAGAAAGGAGTTAAAGGAATCTCATTTGTCAGAGGCACAAGTTGCACGAATTTATGACGAGTCGATTTACAAAATTACCTTGAGGACAATACATGAACTTTTTGAAGCGGATCAGGCCGATGCTTTGGATGCGATAATATTTAATGGTTGGGTTGAAGCAATAAATAAAGCCACAGGGAAATTAGTGAATAACTGTATAGTTTCCATTCAAGCTGGGAAACCAGAGTTTATGGAGATAAATCTTGCACATGTAGATCCCAAAACTTGCTTTAAAAATCTAAAAGGAATAGGAAGCAGTAAATTAAGTGGAATAGTGGCAGTTCAACCAATCGCTCAAATCAATAAGGAAGATAAGAGATTTGTTTCTTCCTATGATGTTGCAGACCGGATTAATGAAGGAGATAATTTAGCTTCCATGGATTGGGAAGATTTTGAACATTTACTGAGGGAGATATTTGGGAAAGAATTCAATTCAAATGGGGGAGAGGTAAAGGTAACTCAGGCAAGTCGAGATGGTGGAGTTGATGCTATTGCTTTTGATCCTGATCCAATAAGAGGTGGTAAAATTGTGATCCAAGCTAAAAGGTATACAAATACAGTGGGGGTCTCAGCGGTAAGGGACTTGTATGGAACTGTATTAAATGAAGGGGCTACTAAAGGTATTTTGGTTACCACAGCCGATTATGGGCCGGACGCTTATGAATTTGCTTCTAATAAACCGATTACTTTAATGAATGGATCAAACTTACTTTACTTACTTGAAAAACATGGGCACAAAGTAAGGATTGATTTAGCTGAGGCAAAAAGGATTCAGAAAGCGATCAATTAGAATTTTGAATCAGATCATAAAATCACAAGCAAATGCTAATTTGAAATAATAATTGGGGTGAAGATATTGGACTACATAGTTAATAACTAGCAGCGCCAAGCGCCCTCTCCTAAAGGAGAGAGATGGGGTGAGGTAGACTAAGTCAATTACAAATTGGTAAGGATAGAGGGGTGTAATTGCAAATCCCACCCAGTCATCACAAACCATTTAGCCACGCCCATACGGGGAGTTAAAGAATAAAATCCCTTACTGAATATGACATGAAATACGAATTAAAAAATGGTAAAAAAAATTCAAACACTTACAAGCAAATCTGGAATTGATAACGGTGTATGGGAGAAGTTTTTCTCATACTTTATACCATACATACTTGGGATTATCTTTGCTGGTTTTAAGGATAGAATATCAGGGAGTATACGTTTGTTTTTTCAAACAGTGTTTTCAGATAAAAAAATTTCTGAGAGCTATGTAGATTGGTTAACTTCTATTTACATACTAATTACTTTTTCATTTCTTTTTTGGTTAGTTTTTTATTATGGTAAAAGGAATAAGACGGGCAATGAGAAAATGGATTCAGCTATTTCAGATATCAAAAACTCAATATATAAGGCACCAAATATTAAGATTTTTGATCAGTATGGGCCAATCTATAAAAGTATAATGAAGAGCATCTGGTTAGCAAAAAATGCTAAAATACCAATTTCAAAAGAAGCCTACGAAATGATATTTATTAACGTGTTAGATGGTTTGAGAGATCTGATTTCTAGATTTTCAAACATAGAAAAGAGTAAATATTCAGCAGATTTAATGATCTTTATTAAAACTGAAAATGACGTCCTTATAAAAGAACTTGAAAAAAATAAAACTTGTATAAGGAATTATATTAAAATTGAGTATTTAAAAGGGGTCTTGACCAATCTGCCCGAAATTTATTCATTTGATGGCTTAGACAATAAGAATAGGCAAATTACTATTCCTATAATAAACGAAAGAAAGATTAATCTTTCTCAGGTTCCTGGTTCGGGGTTAGCTTTCCTGAAGGGAGAGTATTATTGCAAAAACACTCTTGATAGTAGTAAGGAGTATGATTCTCTGCCGGAAAAATTAAAGGATGATGTTGTTAAATATTACGAAAAAAACCGTAATTTTTTCAATAGTTTTGCTTCGTTCTCGTTAATTTGTGAAGGAGAGCAGGGGGTTGATGTGGTTGGGACTTTGAATATTTACTTTAAAGATGAGAATATTTTGGGAAGTGATGCCACATTCCATAGTACTTTCGAAGCATTTGCTCTGCCAATTTTGAATTCTTTGGCATATGAGTTGAGAGATTATGTTCAATTGTATTATAATAGCAAATTAAATTAACAGAGGGAGGAACTTATGACTGAAAATCTTAATATTAATAATGCTGATTTTTTGAGAGAACAGTTAAGAAAAATTCGCGAAGAAAAAGAACGCCTATTGAAAAAAATAGATGATGGAATTAGCGCTAATGGAGGCTCTTCGGTAGTTAAATATTATGGTGGGTTTAGTTCAATTAATGGTAATGAATACACTTTTGATGAATTATTTCCGCCAGAAGTTGATAAAGAAGAAGATTCGGTTTTAACCGTTTAAATATTTCGTTTAATCGTACTATTAATTTCGCTTTGTTAACACCGTTGTAAAAATGATTGTGAGTTTTAACACGGCACAAAAAACTCGTCATTTATCTATTAAAATTCTGAGCTTTACAGGAATTTGGAATTTGTAAAGAAATTATACATGAGGGGCTAATGCCCCTCTTGTTTTTTTAATCCACTGAACGGTTAAAGTTTTAAAGACTCCATAAACCAATCCCAAAGACTTTTCTTCTTATTCTCTTCAATCAGTAATTTTTTTTCAGGCTTAGGGGTATAGTACTTCTCTTTGGCTACAATATCGGCTTGCCTCCCGTTTGAAATTTGATCATCTGACCAAGATCCGGACCATTCCACATTTCCCTTTTTGATCCAGTAGTGAGACTGACAGTCAAAATTCCAATTGCCGATGGAAGGATAGAGCGAAATGCTTTTTCCGTCAAATGTCATTTTCCAGTCAGTAGGAGAGAATGGTGTCACCACTTTATTGCGGCAGCCACACACACAAAGGTGTATGGCTGTGCAATAATCTATAGAAATGTATAGTATTCCTTCATGTAATTGATCAGGAATAAATTCTACAAAACTATGTTGCATGATCATCATTTAGGATTTTTGAAACCTCAATTGAATAAGTTGAATGATGCTCATTTTCCAAATCAGCATATATACCAGAACACTTTTTCCATCTGATCACTGCCATGGCTCCATTAAGGACATTTAAATCCGCTATCTGAATGTTTGTAGCATATTCATTATCCCCTGCTTCTTCGGGAAATATCCTTGAGTTTAAATGGTCTGTTTTTTCGGTAGAACCAGAAGTCACCCTAACTGCCCCAGTAAGTTTTCCATCTACTTCAATTATGCCAAGACCAACATCCGAAAAGGGAATTCCCTTTTCAGCTAAATAGTCGGTGATCATTTTTCTAGCTGCATTATTATCCACACAGACAAAGACATAGGACATCTCATCCAACTCAGACAAATTACCTTTTTTAACATAGTATGCATGCTCCACAATTCCTTTATGCATTTTGGAATATGTCTCATTATAGTAAGAGACTTTTGAAGGACTCTGGTTGAGAATATCGACAGAAGCAGCACCTGGAGATCGAAATGCATTGTGCTGGTCAAAGCTGTCTCCATCATAGATATGAATTTCTCCCACAGGAGTTTTGGCCACCAGATCCAGTATATAAGCACCTGTTCCGCCAAGACCCACTATTGCAATCTTATGTCCCTTTACTTTATCATTGATGTTCTCAATTTGAGCCCTGCTCGAATTGGTGTCGATGTACTGGAATACCGTTTCACATGCTGAATCAGCAATAACTTTAAAAGTCTTCTCAGTCACTCTGCTATCTAGAAATTTAGCCGATGCAGAAATGATATCCGCATATCGCTTGACCTTCTCGTATTGATTCGGATATCCTCCGGGTGGTTTGTTAGAAAATGATCTATCAATATGAATTCTGTCATTCAGTTTTTTTGGATTGTTTGAATGCTGTATTTCAGAAATCACAGTGCCATCTAGATTGCATGGATTTTCTCCGGCAAACTCTATTACATGATTGTTTGGCTTCTCGATTTTCCCATTCCCAATCAAAGTAAGTGGGCTTACCAATGTTCCGTATTTGATTTCTTTTTTTGAATTCAGATAGGGGATATGGTGGACAAGTAAATGTCCACCTATAATTTCCATTTCATAGCCCTCATCCCGAAGGCGTTTTAAGTCCGGATTACGATTTATCAGTTGCTGTGACATTGAATACCATTTTGTTTTTAACACGTACAACTGAATTTTTCACCATAGTCCCTTCGGGTTTTGGTTCATGTCCTCTGAAATAGTTAACCGTATACCCTTTATTTGGATTAGGGTCATAAGCTCCAAAGGCCAACTTTATAACTTGCTCGAAGGAAATCGTTGGTTTGTCCCAGCCCTTCTCTTGCGCGTTTACGATGACCGTAAATTTGACTGGAACAGGTTTGGTGATAAATTTCTCCTTTCCTGGTCTAGCAAGATCTACTATCTCATCCTCAGTGATCAAATCGTCCTCCCATCCTTCCTTGATATCCAGGAAAATGTCTACCTCTGGAGGAATGTTTCCAAGCTCCCGAATTTGAATTCCTCGGATATACTGTTTGTACCAGACAAATGGCTTTCCATCGATAGAGAAGTGAAGCTTCTTTTTTACAAAGAAGTACTCTGTCTCTGGTCTGGCAAGATTGACTGACTTGTCGTTTTCTATTAGCTCGTCCTTGTAAGGTCGAGCTATTGAAAGAAAAAGCTCGGTGGTTAATGGGATCCCAGCAAGTTCTTTAAGCTGTGCTCCAGTCAAGTATTGTTCGAAGGTTTCATACTGCTTACCTTCAATCACGAGCTTTAGGCCCGGATTTTTTTGGGGTATCACCCCTTCTTCGAAATTGTTCATTTTAATAATCTTTTTGGTGTTAAACACTTTTCACTTTCACTTTCACATTCCTATCATTTCAGCAGTGAAAGATTTTGTGGGCAATGCCCTGAAAATTAGCCTTCTGGTTGCAGTTAAAATTGTTTAGTTAGTACTGCCGGCATATGAATTTTCATATGTTAAAAATTCCTATAGGCTTGCATTTATCACTTAAAGGAGGTACGTTCGAAGTCTGAAAACAATCGTACCGAAAGCCTTGCAAGGGCCTAGGTTTCCTTAAAGGAAAATGAAACCGGGAATTTTTTCCGGTTTTTCTATTTTTAGTAGATTTTCATTTTAGTGCTTCTTGTCTTTTATTGATCTAGGATCGTTTCCAGGCTTCACGGTATCGCTGTCTCTGATAGGTCCTGCATTCGGGCGATGGATCCTAACTTCACCTCCTCCATTATTTGATGCAAACTTTTTTGCGGTTTGCTCTGCTTGCTTCTGGGTTGGAACAACTGCTGAAGCCTTTTTACTACCTTCTTTTTGGACGTTCCATCCCTTCTGCCCTGCTTTTTGTGTTACATGATAATTTGCCATAAATCCTTTGTTTTTATTTTATAATGCCTCAAAATTATAAAATCTAAATTTATCAAGCAAGTAATTATTGTAAATTTAGATTTCATTTAGATTTTTGCTTGATATTTAAACGGGTTTTGTATCTTTGTAAAAAAAAATGATGAGTTCACTTGGCATAACCTTAAAAGATGCAAGAAGAAACGTTGGGCTTACTTTGAGGCAGGTCGAAGATTTGACAGACATTTCTAACGCTTATTTAAGCCAATTAGAAAATGATAAAATAAAAAATCCATCCGTTAATATTTTGTCAAAACTTTCTTCTTTATACAAAGTATCTTTAAAAACCTTACTATCAAATGCAAATTTGATAGATAGAAAACAAGCTCAGCAGGAATCAATTAATTTGAACTTTGCTCAAAAAATAGCATTTCGAGCGGAGAATTTAACTGAAGAGGAGCGCAATGATGTTCTGAAGTATCTAGAATTCATTAAATCACGAAAAAAGGAATAATGATAGATGACTTTACTAGAAAGGAAATTGAAAAAATTTCTTATAATATTTTAAAAGAGAGTAAATCCTTCGATGTTTTTCCTACTCCAGTCGATAATATAATAGCTTATTCGAATTTCGCCATTGATACCCAAGTAGATTTAAACAATATTGACACGTCATTCTTTGATTTGTTAAGGGATAAATTAATAAATCCTTCAAAGAGTGCTTTACAAAGTGCCCTGTCAAAAATTAAAGGCATTTTCGACAGGCAGGAAAAAATCATTTATGTAGATTCAAATTTAGATAAAAATTTAGGTAAGAAGAATTTCGTCAAATTACATGAAATTGGACATGGTGTTTTGCCATGGCAGAACGAAATTATGCTAGCCTTAGATAATGACGAGACCTTATGCGAAGATTATGGGGAACAGTTTGAGGCAGAAGCAAATTATTTTGCTTCCATCACCTTATTTCAACATGAACGCTTTTTGGAAGAATGCCAAAAATTGAAACTAGGACTTGGTGCTGTAATGGAATTGAGAAAGAAATTTGGTTCGTCTGTTCATTCAGCCTTTAGGAATTATGTTCTTCAATCAAAAAACAGGTGCGCGTTACTTGTTCTAAATCACCCTGTTAATCAAAATGGTCATGTTAATATATTAACTACAAGGGATTTATTCTACTCAAAAACATTTATTAAAGAGTTTGGTGAATTATTGCTTCCCGAACAGTTTGGTTTTAAATGGGCATTTGTACAAGACTTTAAATTTGGAAAGAAGTTTCACGAAAAAGGAGCGATTTCATTAACTACACAAGAAGGAGAGGAAATAAAAGCGGCATATCATTTTTTTAATAATACATTTAATAGTTTCGTTTTTATTTTTCCAAAAGGAGAAAAAAATAAGGCGAAGACTAAAGTCATTCTTCAATGACTTTATATTTAAGGATTAAACTTTCTGGTAAGTTTAGAAACAAATTTTAAACCATCCTCTTCCCGTTCTCAATAATCACATACCTCTGCCTAGAATTTTGGAATCTCATGATAAAAAATGACTTTGAAAACGGCTCTTATTCCCAATCAAAATCCAGAAACGTTTTTGGATGAACGTTTAAGATTTTAGCAAATCTTTCTAATTCGCTAATCCCGAAGTTTGTCTCACCTCTTAATACCCTTCCAATTTGCCTATTATCGTCAGCTTGGAATAATTCTGCAATTACTTCCTGTTTTAACTCTTGTTCTTCAGCAAGTTCCAAGATTTTAGCGCTCACCTTGTCAATGAATGCTTGGTTTTTGTAATTTGGCTTTCTTCCCACATAACAATAGTCATGAAATAAGTAAATTAATATTAGGACATATTTGTCCTTTTGTATGTTTTTACTAACTTAGATGCGGTTAGGATATTTACTAACCTGCAAACTTTCTTTTTGAATGCATTTGCACTTGTGAGTCTCGTCTTAGGAAACTGGTAATTTCAATTGAGGAACGGGATAAATGAGTGAGAATGCTCACGCCATTGGCGTGGGCTACTTACTTGCTTGTTCCTCTGGTATACCAGTACCTCTAAGACGGCTAGTTTGAGTTCACGCCTCTTTTTTTGAGACGGACTTGACTTGGACATATTTATAACCCAAGTATCATGGAACAGATTGTGATTTTTTCTGGATTAAGTAGCTTCCCGGGATCAGTATTCTGGAAGAAGGATCTGTCTGCGCTTTTTTACATTGGGTCACATTGCTCATTACCTATTACCTATTATTCATTACCAGAGGTACACGGCATCGCCGCGGTAGATCGTCTGTATCCCCTGAAGCCCAAGAATCCGATTTAAGGATCAGGGCACTTTTTCTCTCTGATTGCTTCCGATTGGGCTTT